>OGWY01001693.1_pt1 | contig 16906 bp, 16 predicted proteins | sample 1576121 | NCBI WGS metagenome assembly OGWY01 (sample SAMEA3541543, study PRJEB24748) | human gut metagenome | biome: human gut; feature: human-associated habitat; material: faeces | place: China | collected 2012 | reverse complement strand
AGGAAGAAAAGAGGGACGGTCCTTGAAGGAAGAAAAGAGGGACGGTCCTTGAAGGAAGAAAAGAGGGACGGTCCTTGAAGGAAGAAAAGAGGGACGGTCCTGGAGGCAAAAAAGAGGGACGGTCCTTGAAGAAAAAAGAGAGACAGACCTTAAAGAATTAAAAGTCAAGACCGTCAAAAAAATAAAAAAGAAAATCAAAAGGACTTTACATAAAGAAAAAAAGATTGTATAATATCAACTGTACGAAATGAAACCCTTAGACAGTGCAAAAGGAGGAATTACTATGCACGAAGAACAAATGAGTTCAACAAGTAGAAGATATGAACTTATAAAGTCATCAACTGATTTTATAAATATCGAGCAACGGGACTTTAAATGGTTAAATCAATTAACGGAAAAATTAGTCCCAAAGACAGAATCAATTTCACCAAAGGCTTTTACCATAAAAGAGCATGTTGGGGATTATATTACTGTCCTACGAGTTGAAGAAGAACAAATTGGAAGAATACGAGTATGGGGGTATCATCCTATATCGTACAACAAGAAATGGAAGAAAAACAATCCAAAGGATGAATATCCGTTTTTTGAATTGGAAATACGATTTGTTCTTGGAAGAGCTACATTGGAAACATTCATTGGAAATCAAAACAACAAACAGAATCTCTGGAACGACATAAAGGTTAGAGTTTTACCGATTATTTTGTATCTTCAGCACTTTAAAGAAAAGTTAACTGTGGAGACAAAGGTAAGCAGAGTAAATGGAAAAAAATTCCAGCAGAATACTTATGTTTTACATCCTGTTCAAAATGAGATTCCGACAGACTTTTATTTCTTAGGAAAAAAATGGAATATTGTAAAGCCTGAACTTGAGCTGAATGATAGTAAGCTGTTGAAGGATGGGTCAATTGCAATAATTCACAATGATTCCGATGCGATTTGGTTGCAAAAATGGGCTGCAGATATTAGATTAAAATCGGGAATGATTCCTGAAAACAGGCTATCTAGCTATCCGTTATATGATCGCAGAAGAGAGAAACTTGTAAGATTGAATGCTGTCCGCGTGAATACGGGAAAGAACTCTTTTATTCAAATTATGGTAAATCGATTGGATGATGAAACATTCCAGTTAGATTATTATGATTGCGAAACGAAAGATCTTCAATTGATATTATTGATCAATATTACCAATGTTCCTGCGAGATTCGACATTGCGTATATATGTGGTGAAGGCAATATAACCCAAACCGATGAAATGTATGCAAGCCGAATTGCAAATATGTTCTTGGATATATTAATCTACTTGAGAATTCAAGCATGGGAAGATTCAATCGATGAGTCAACTGGATTATATTACACATGTGATATATACAAAATGCCAGACATTCCAAAAGAGCTATATGAGTCTAGAACAAAAAGAGTGTAAAAAAATAACAAGTAGCAATGAAAAGGGCATCGACAAGTTTAAAGTCGATGCTCTTTTTTTCTTTTTTATAGATAAAAAAGAAAAAAAGAGGGACGGTCCTGGAAGAAGAAAAAGAGGGACGGTCCTCGAAAAAAGAAAAGAGGACCAGCAATCCAAAAAACGAAAAAGCATTTTCATACATAAAACCGAAAAGTACCACGAAAAATAGAGCCAAAATAACAATAAAAGTTAATAATAGCTCTATTTAAACAAATATAAAAATCTAGGAATTAATTTGAGAAAAAATTCTAATAAAAATATTCAAATTTAAAATAAACGAGTTCAAATCTTTAAGAGATAGAGAATTATCATAACGAGACATCAAAATATTCCTATAATCAGCTTTTTCCAAGGCAATTAATTTTAAAACATTATCATTCATAATTCCGGAAAAATTCATGTAATCATTATAACTAGAAAATTTATAGTTATAAGCATGATCAACAATACCGGCTTTAACAGGATTATCATGTATATACCTAATGCAATTAAACAAATAAAAATAGTTGGTAATTGGTTGACTAGAAAAACGGTTTCTAAAAACATATCCTACGCGATTTTCAGAATGATTGTAGAAAATTGAATAAGAAGTATTCAGACTTTTCATATATCTGGATAAGTTGGAAATTTCTTCAGAATATAATAAAAGATGTGCATGATTATTCATAATACAATAGGATATTAAAGTTACATTAAAACGATTTAAATTAGAAAGCATTTTATAAATATAGAAATCTTTATAAGAATTATTATAAAAAATGTGCTCCTTATTTATTCCTTGAACTGTAACATGAAAAAAATTAGAATTTAATGAATTACGAGAAATACGAGGCATAAAATTATCCTTTCGAAAAAAATTTGAAGTGAAATTAAAACTAGTATAGATTAAAATTACAAAACATATATTAATACAAATTTAAGAAAAAAGCAATACTTTACGCAAATTTTATTAAAAAAAAAAAAGAACAGTTATAAAAAAAAACTTCAACCCCTGCCATAAAGGTCGAGTGGCAAATATAATTTATTTGTTGCCTTTTTGCTCCAGGTTATTCTTAAATGCATCCAGAATGTCAGATTCTACATACAACTCGGTGTATGCAGAAAAATTTTTCAGGATGATTTCTGCGATAGAGTCTGTTTGAGGGTTAACGTTTACTTTTGATAAAACATGTTTACCAACGCGAACCTCAAGAGACCAAGATTGCTCATTTTGAGGAACTAAAATCAGTCCCCGAAATGTATCCGATAACAGATTGCGATTCATAGAATAAATAACCATAAAGTCCTCCTTTAATGTAAAAAGTGTTTATGCGAACTACAAAACATATATTAACATAAAAAGTTAAAAAAGTCAATAATTGAAATCGTAGAATAATAGAAAATCTGGGACGGTCCTTGGATGAAAAAACTGGGACGGTCCTTGAAGGAAAAAAAGAGGGACGGTCCTTGGATGAAAAAACTGGGATGGTCCTTGAAGGAAAAAACTGGGACGGTCCTGAAAAGAGAAAAAAACATCAAAAAAATAAACCCGCTGAATGAATTAACATTCAAGCGAGTTCCTAGAGAAAACCTAGATTGAGTGAGGATTAAATCAAAGATACTACTATGTACGACACATTACCAGATCCAAGCAGCTTCGAAAGATCTGCAGATGCGAGAGAAAAGTTTGAATTTTCGGCCTGATCGCGGGTCATCAACACAAAACTTATCAGCACTGATGCCAGTAATGTTCAAAAACAATCTTTGATTGATTTTACAATCTTCAGATAAAGCATGTACCCTAACCGTTACTATCCTGTTTTGCAATAAAGTAGTAAAAACCTCTTCAATGCAATATGCTCTTCTAAGTCCGAGAGCATCAAAGATGGATAAAGAAGTTTCGCCTGCTTCATTACAGTAAAGTTGAGTAGCAATGGTCTTGGCAACATCTGCAATTGAAAAAACTTGACCTTTTGACATTAATCCTTGATGAATACACATCACTGCACAGTCCGTTTCACGAAGCGGACGGCGTCCACACCGCAAATCACCAACTTTTACATAGGATTTTCCTTCAAGGCAAAGCTTGCTATCCACAGTAAAAATTGATGAAATCGAAGGCAGAACTTCAAATTTGCCAAAAAACTTAAAATCAATTTGTCTTATGCTAGAAGCAAAGTTTGATGAGATTAAGTTGTTCACAGGATGAGAAAATATTGCAACTTTAGTATCCTGTGATAATTTTGGAAGATAAAGTTGAGTATCCATAAGATGGTAAAACCTCCCGTGCCTAGGTAGTCGCATACTAGGACTTTAAAATTTAACGACAGAAAATAGTATAGCACAAGTAAACATAAAAAACAATAAGAAAAACTTTTATAAAAATTTTTGGAAAAAGGAAATAAAAGAAGGACCGTCCCCTGTTACTGAAGAAAGGTAGGAACGTCCCAAAAAATCAAGGAATTTGCCTAAAAGCTATTGCTAAATGGAAAAAAAGGTGGTAAAATGCAATCGGTTTCATAAAATTAAAAGGAAAGGATGATTAATTATGAAGAAAATCACAAAAGTTATGTTAGCATTAGTAATGGCAATAGTAGCATTAACAGTGTTTACAACAAAATCAAATGCTATGACAGCAAATGAATTAAAAGATTACATATGTAATGATAAGGGAATAAACGGAACAAAATTAGTTATAAGAGATGCAGATAAAGTAAAGGTTGAAAAATTCTTTGCAAACAACGAAATGACAGATGCTCAAGCAGATCAAATAAAAGCTATAATTGATAAAGGAGTAGCTTTAATGAATGCAGATGGAGCTTCAGAGCCAAATCAATTAAGCTCTAAAGCAAAAAAACAAGAGCTATTATCATATGCTCAAGAAGCTGCAGCAGTTATGGGATTAACAGTATCTTATGATGCAACAGAAGAAAGATTAGACATATACAAAAATGGAGTATTATATGACTCATTAAATTGGGGAGTAACAGAATCAAGTAAAGGTTCTACAGAATCAGCACTAGTTCAAACAGGATCAACAAATTATGTATATATAGTAGTAGCAGGAATAATGTTAATTGCCGGCATTATGCTAGTTGTATCAAGAAAGAAAAGATTAAGTGCAGAAGCAAAATAACAATATAGCCATAGCAAAAAAATGGCAAACAATAGAAGCAACTATTATAGATGTAATAGTTGCTTTTATTATTGTTATTGCAATAATATTTACTACTAAAATAATATTTGGAAAACAAATAAAAAAGGCAATTGAAGTGGTAGATATGATATCAATAAAAACAGACAGCAGTGTAGTGCCAGAAATAAAATTCGACACAGAAAAAAGCACAATAACAAATTATCCCGAATATGGAAGCAGATATGGTAATATAAAAATAGAGTCTCTAGATATAAATTTACCATTATACTATGGTGATAAATTATCTATATTAAAAAATGGAGTGGGACAATCAAGTGGTAGCTATTTTCCAGGAGAAGGCGGATCTATAATATGTATGGGACATAACACAAAAGCGTTTTTATACAAGCTACCTCAAATAAAAAAAGGAGCAATAATAGAAGTTGAAACAACATATGGAACATTCAAATACAAAGTAGATAATACAAAAATAGTAAATATGTACAATGTAGATGAGCTACCAATACAAAAAGATGAAGAAGTCTTAATGTTATATACATGTTATCCAGTAAACGGATTAGGGCACAAAACAGATAGATTTGTCGTATATGCAAAAAAAGTGGAATAATGTAAAATAGTGCTCTTAAAAAGAAGGACCGTCCCTCGTTACTGAAGAAGGGAAGGACCGTCCCCAGTTACCGAAGAAGAGCAGGACCGTCCCCCCATTACCGAAGTAAAGCAGGACTGTCCCCAAACACCCAAAACCCATAAAAGAAAGGAGAGCTCGCATAATCAATTTATGCGATATATAAAATAAAATGAAAATAGTACGAAAAATTATATCATATATATTAGCAATAATAGTAGTTATACTTATGTTAGCAACTATTATATTGTCAATAGTAAATGTAGCAATATTTAGTAAGTCCAATGTAAAAAAACAAATGCAAAAAGTAGATTATTATACCGAAATAAATAACATTATAAAAGAATCTGCAAATAACTACATAATGCAATCAGGATTTGATGAATCAATAATGGAAAATGTAATATCAAAAGAAAAAATAAGCAATGACATAGATAAAGTAATTGATTCTATATATGAAGGTGAAGATGTTGAAATATCTACAGATGAAATTAAAGTAAATTTAGATAAAAATGTGCAACAATACATTAGCCAAAATAATTATAAAGTAGATGCTCAAACACAAAAAGACATTACAAAATTTGAAGATAAAATAGAATCAATATATGCAAACAGTATAACATATTCAAAAAGCACAATAAAAAAAGTAGTAAAATATTTTAAAATGGCTAAAAGAATGACAAGGGTTGCATTAATTGCAAGTTCATTTTTATTAATAATATTTGCAATAATAACATATAAAACATATAGAGCATCATTTGGAATTTCATTGTTAGCAACAGGAGCAATATGTATATTTATAAAATGCTATTCATCTATAAACATTGCTGTAAATAACATATTAATGGTAAACAAAACATTTTCAAATTTAGTAATAAATATAGTAAATCAAGTAATACAATACATATTTATAAGCGGTATTATACTGGCTATTTTAGGAATAGTATTAATTATATTTTTTGAAAGAAAAAATGCAAATAAAAAATATGATGAAAACATATAAAATAAAAGAAGCGGACATTGAATAAATCAATGCCCGCCCATAAAGGACTGAAACTGTTCAAAAGATTAGATATCTCCTAAGAACAGCATACCATCATCCGTAGTATCGAAACAATTGGATGAATTAGATGAAACTTCATCATTATCATCACAATCATTTTCCAACTCGAAAGATGATTCATCAGAATCGGAAATACGCTCAATGAAAACCGGCAAGCCCTTGTAGCTGTAGTATAAACGCATATCCACAAAAAGCGGACAGTCAATATACTCAGGGTAGCACTTTTCGATAATATTCAAAAGCTCATTTTTCTGACCGACAAAGTCGATTTCAGAAATGACCTTTCCATTATCGATTTCTTCCAGTTTCCAGTATCTCTCCATGATGTCAGAAAAGGTCAACACTAGACCCTTAAAATACCGATGGAGATCACCTGCAACGATTGCGTAAAATTCCATTATGATACCTCCTTTGTTTGTTACAGTGAATAATTACGCTGTATATAACATGGTAACATAAAATATAAAAATAGTCAATAAAAATTTTTAATATAAAAATCACAAAAATTAACACAACATAATAAAATATATTGTAGAAAAATGTCGAAAAAAATCGAATGAACAAAAACGCCGGAAATTATTGACAAATATGCAGAAATATAGTTTAATAGAAGGCGACATTACAACGAGAAAATTAACATAATAAAAAGCATAATTAGAAAAGCAAGCCATTCTCTAATATGCCTAAAAGTTAAAGCAAAAGAAAAAAATATTGTATAGAGCAGTATTCAAGGATGTAAAACAAAAAATGGGGGATGTTTTATGGAAAAAGTAATGGCACAAATAGCAGAAGCAGAAGATAGACAGACTATATCTAAATCTGTAATAAAAAGTGAAATAAAATCAATGAAAAAAGTCTCTAAATTATATAGAGCTTTACAAATTTTGAAATATAACACAAAATTAGTAACATACAAATTTATAAAAAGAACAGTAGATATATGTGCAGGGTTAGTAGGAACTATGCTATTATTGCCCATAATGGCAGTTGTAAAAATAGCATATTTAAAACAAGGAGACCGTGCACCTATTTTGTTTAAGCAGAAGAGAATTGGAAAAGACGGAAAAGAGATTGAAATATATAAAATAAGAAGTATGGTCTGCAATGCAGAAGAAGTATTAAAAAAGTTGATGAAGGAAGATCCGAAGATTAGAGCGGAATATAAGAAAAATAAGAAATTAGAACATGATCCCAGAGTTACAAGAATTGGAAAATTTTTGCGTAAAACAAGTTTAGATGAGTTTCGGACAGTTTATCAATTTATTAAAGGGTGATATGTCACTTATAGGTCCACGCCCATATTTGCCAAGAGAAAAAGAAGATATGGGAGAATATTATGAAGATATAATAGCATGTAAACCAGCTCTGGGCGGAGTGTGGCAAGCTAGAGGAAGATCAAATGTGGGATTCGAAAATAGATGTAGATTAGATAGATTTTATAATAAACATAAGGGATTGTGGTTTGACTTTAAGATATTGATATGGACTGTAGTATCTGTATTCCAAAGTAAAGGAGCAAAATAACAATATTAAAAGATTTAAGTACTAACAAAAGTTGGTTAGTAAAGAAATGGAAAAAAGGTGAATAGTATTGAAAAAGAATAAGAGGAAAAAAGTGTGTTTGATATCGTCTTCCGGAGGACATTTTGAACAATTATTATGCTTAAGACCATTAAGCGAGAAAAATGATATTTTTATTGTAACTGAAAAAACGAAATATAATAAAAAGGACAAAAAGATAAATTATTATGTAATGCAAGTAAATAGAAAAGAGCCGCTATTTATATTAAAAATGTTTGGAATATTTATTAAATCATTAATCGTTTTTTTGAACGAACGTCCTGATGTTATAATTAGTACAGGAGTTTTATCAGCCATACCAATGTTGGTGATTGGTCATTTTTTTAAAAAGAAAGTTATTTATATTGAATCTTTTGCAAAAATAACTTCACCGACAATGACAGGTAAATTAATTTATAAAAAACATATAGCGGATAGATTTTATGTCCAATGGGAATCAATGAAAGAATTTTATCCAGATGCTATATATTTAGGAGGAATTTATTAATATGATATTTGTTACATTAGGCTCTCAAAAATTTCAGTTTAATAGAATGTTAGTTGAAATTGATAGATTAATAGATGAGGGGAAAATTATAGATGAGGTTTTTGCACAAATAGGAGCATCTGATTACAAACCTAAAAATTTTGAATATAAAGATTTTTTGACACAAGACGAGTTTAAAGATTATATGAAAAAGGCAGATTTAGTTATTACTCATGCTGGTACAGGAGCAATAGTAACTGCACTAAAAAATGATAAATTAGTTATTGCAATTCCTAGATTAGCACGATTTGGAGAACATGTCGATGACCACCAAATTCAATTAATTGATGAATTTAAGGAACTTAATTTTATTGAACCAGTATATGAAATAGATCAATTAGGTGAAGCTTTAGAACTTGTTAAAAAAAATAAATATAATAAATATATTTCTAACACTAAAACAATAATTAATGATATAGAAAAATTTATAGAAAATTAACTAAAATAAGTTAGTAAGATAATATAAAAAATAGGAGGCAAAATGAAAAAAATTAAAGTATATTACGCGAAAGTTGCAAATATGGGAGATATCTTAAATAGGGATATTATTGAAAATTTATTTGGATATGAAGTAAAAAGAACAAATTATTTATTAGGAAAAATTAGTGGGATAGGAAGTGGTTTAGGAAATTATACTTTAGAAGGTCCTACTTGGAAAAAAATGCTAAAAAGATTATCTAATATTATTTCTCCAGAAGTTAATATATGGGGAACTGGATTTGTTAGTTATAAAGAAGATGATGAACCATTATATAAAAGTAAAACAAAGTTTTGTGCAGTTCGTGGAGAATTAAGTAAAAAAAGAATAGAAAAATTAACGGGAAAAGATATGAAAAATTTACCTTTAGGGGATGCAGGAATATTAGCAGAATGTTTATTACAAGGTGAAAAAATTGAAAAAAAATATAATGTGGGAATTATAGCTCATTATAAAGAAAAAGATGAACCTATTTTTAAAAAATTATATAGTAAGTTTGAAAATGCAACTATTATTGATGTACAAGATACACCATATAATGTTACAAAAAAAATTGCAGAGTGTAAAACTATTATTTCGAGTAGTTTACATGGTCTTATTATAGCTGATAGCTTAAGAGTGCCAAATATTCATATTGTAGTTACTAATAATTTGTTGGGAGATGGCTTTAAATTTGATGACTATTATTCTGCATATGGAATAAAACATGAATTTAAAGATATGAATAAAGAAGAAATTAATAGTATAGAGGAAATTGTAAAAGATTATAGAATAACAGACGAAATGGTTGCAAATAAAAAAACAATTATGTTAAATGCATTTCCATATTCTAAAAACGGATAGGAGGCATAAAAATGAAGTACTTAATTCTAATAGACAGAAAATTCCCATATAAAACAGGAGAGGCATTTTTAGAGAATGAAATAAATGAAATTTCAAAATTTTTTGATAAAATTGTTATTTTCCCAATTGATGTTGCAAAAAATGAAGAACAAACAAGAAAAATTTTAAGTGAAAATGTAGATGTGATTCCCACAGGAAGAAGGAATTATAAGAATACAAGGGTAGAATATATTTTAAATTCTATAAAATATATTTTTTCAAGCAAGAACGAAGCAAAAAATATCAAAGCAAGATTATTCGAAGCTTATTATTTATCTATATGTGAGAAGAAAACTAATGAAATAATAGAGGAGCTACAAAAAATTAAATTTAAAAAGAAAGATGAAGTTTATATTTATAGTTATTGGTTATATACAACAGCTTCAATTGCAGTGAAATTGCATAAATATTTAGAAAATAAAAAAATAAAGAATAAGGTATTTTCAAGAGCACATCGTTTTGATATTTATTTAGAAGAAACGAAGTTAAACTATTTGCCACAAAGAACAGAATTATTAAAAAATTTATCTGAAATATATGCATGCTCTGATAATGGTGTTGATTATTTAAAGAAAATGTTTTGTAAATATGAGTCTAAAATTAAGTGTTCGTATCTTGGAACATATGATCAAGGATTATGCAATAAAAGCAATGATAGAGTATTTCGAATTGTTTCTTGTTCAAGGGTGAGTAAAGTTAAAAGGGTTCATTTAATTGCAGAAACTTTAAAATATATAGAAAACAATGAAAAAAATATAGAAATCGAATGGACTCATATAGGTGCAGGAGAAGAATTTGATAATTTAAAATCATATATAGAAAATCTAAAATTTGATAGATTCAAAGTAAATTTAGTGGGAGCCATACAAAATGTTGAAGTATATAAGTATTATAATGAACATTGTGCAGACTTGTTTATAAATGTTAGCTCATCAGAGGGATTACCAGTATCAATAATGGAAGCTATTAGTTTTGGTATACCAGTAATAGCTACAGATGTTGGGGGAACAGGTGAAATTGTAAAAAACGGGATTAGTGGATTTTTAATAAATAGAGATTTTGAGACAGTTGAACTTGCAAAGAAAATTATGAATATCTATGAATTACCATATGACGAATTTATAAGTTTAAGGAAAAACACAAGAAATTTATGGAGAGAAAAATATCAAGGAAAAATAAATTATAAAAATTTTGCAAATGAGATATTATAAAATATGTATATAAAGAAGGGTTTTTATGTTATTAAGTATTATTGTTCCAGTTTATAATGTAGATTTTAATGTTTTTTGTAGGTGTATAAATTCTATAAAAAATACAAATCGATTCAACTATGAAATCATAATAATTGACGATGGCTCAAAAGCTGAATATTCAAAAATGTATGATGAATGCATTAAAAATATAAAAAAAGATTATATAAAAATTTATCATAAAGTAAATGGTGGAGTAAGTAGTGCAAGAAATCTAGGCTTGAAATTTAGCAAGGGAACATATATAATGTTTGTCGATGCTGACGATGAAGTAAATCTTAATGTTATTGATGATAAGTTATTTAATTTTAATGTTGATTATATAATTTTTGATAGAATAAACGTAAATGAGAATGGAATTACAGCGATAAAAAGTGAATTAAATATTAATGAAGGTAAAATTGAATATATAGATTTACTAAAACAGTTTTTGATATATAATAGGTGCCATACTCCTTGGGGAAAGATAATAAGAAAAGAAATTCTTACAAAAAAGAATTTAAAATTTGATGAAAGTATGATTCAAGGTGAGGATGCAATATTTAATTTGAATATTATTTTAGAAAAGCCCAAAATAATGTATGTAAAAAGAAATTTATATAAATATTACAATTTTAAGTCAACTGTAAATAATAGATGGAAGAAAAATGCAAAAATGATGTTTGAAAATTATATGGTTTTAAACCAAAAAAAATATGAAAATTATAAAACCTATTTGAATGAAAAAGATGATGGGGCAAAATTTATTGAAAATTATATGGGCAACGACAAAGTATATAAGACTGGTGATCTTGTAAAATGGCTTCCTGACGGTACAATTCAATTTATAGGAAGAATAGATAACCAGGTTAAAATTAGAGGTTTTAGAGTTGAATTAAGCGAAGTAAATAATAAAATTCTAGAATTTTCTAACGTAAAGTCTAGCTACACAACTATTTACATAAATAATAACGAGAAATTTATTTGTAGTTACATTATTCTTAAAAATGGTATTTCTACAAATGAATTAAGGAGATATTTAAAGGAAGTATTACCTATTTACATGGTTCCAACATATATTGTGCCAATGGTTAGCTTTCCACTAAATGTGAATGGAAAAATAGATAAAAACTTGCTTCCAACACCAACAATAACAACAAACGAAAATATTATAAGCCCTAGAAACAAAACAGATAAAACTTTGGTTTCTATTTTAAAGAAATACTTGAAATTAGAAGCAGTAAATTTATCGAACTCTTTTGTAGAGCTAGGAGGAGATTCTCTTTCTGCCATAAACATTATCGCAGAAATTGAAAATAAATTACATGTTCAACTACATATAAAAGACCTTCTGAACATGGCTAGCATAATGGATATTTCTGACTATATTGCTAATACTAGAACTCAAAATACAGCTTTTGTTTTAGAGAAAGCTCCTAAAATGGATTTGTATCCACTTTCTTCTGCTCAAAGAAGAATTTACTACGCATGTAAAATGGTTGGAGACGATACTCTAGTTTATAATACACCTTGTGCACTTCTAATAAATTCTCGTTTAGACAGTAAGAGGATTGAAGGAGCATTTAAGCAAATTATTGAAAAGCAAAGTAGCTTTAGAACTGTATTCGTGTTAGATGCAGACGAAGTAAAACAAAAAATACTCGATAAAGTAGATTTTACAATCTCGGTTTTCAATAATACATCTACAGAAAAAGATGCTATTATAAAGAACTTTTCTAAGCCTTTCGATTTAGAAAATGCACCTTTATTAAGAGTAGAATTACATTATTTAGATAACAACCAAACACTGTTGCTTATCGATTCACACCATATAGTTATAGATGGCGTTTCGATGAATGTATTAATAAATGAATTTTTTGAATTATATAAAGGAAATGCATGTGAGGAAACTCCATTTGAATATGTTGACTATTCAGTATGGGAAAAAGATTTTGTTAAAACAGATGCTTACAAAAAGAGTGAAGACTATTGGATAACAAGGTTTAAAGACTACGGTTTCGAAGCATTAAACCTTCCATATGATTATACAATTCCTGCAAACAAGACATATATTGGAGAAAAAATATTTTCTAATATACCTACTACAACTTTTGAAAAAGTTGAGGCATTTGCTAGAAAATACAAAGTTTCTAGCTACACGGTATTTCTTTCTGCATTATATATTTGCTTATATAAATATACAAAACAGTCTGATATTGTTGTCGGTAGTCCTGTTGCAAACAGAGGAATTATTGGAACACGTAACATAATAGGAATGTTTGTAAACAATGTAGCTTTTAGAGCAAAGATTTTGCCAAACCAGGGTATTAGCACTTTTTTAAAATATGTAAATGACTGTATATTGCAAGATTTAGAAAACCAAGCATATCCATATGATGCTCTTTTAAAAGCTCTGCATGTGCCAACAGACAACTCTAGGAATCCATTATTTGATATAATGTTTTCTTACCAAAATCAATCAAATGAAATTAATGTAGATGATAATGTTTCATATTTACCTGTAGAAACTAACACTGCCAAATTTAACATAACATTGGAAATAGTACCAAAATCTGGCCAAATAAATGTAGAATACAGAACCGATTTGTTTAAGAAAGAGACTATTACCAGTTTTGTTGACCACTATATGTTTGTTTTAGGACAAGTTTTAGAAGATTTAAGTCCTTCTGTAAGTGGCATAAATATTATAACACCTTTGGAGCAAAGGCTTTTAGACAAATTCAACGCAACCTCTGGTGAAATAGACAGAGCTCCATTATGTAAATTATTCGAGAAGCAAGTTGAAAAAACACCTGATAATATTGCTGTAATTTGTGATGATAAGACCCTTACTTATGCCGAATTGAATACTAAAGCTAACAGTCTAGCTCATTATTTAATCACTCGTGGTATAAAAAGTAACGATATTGTTGCAATTATGACAAATAGATCTTTAGAGACTATTGTTTGTATGGTTGCTATACTTAAGGCTGGGGGCGCATTTTTAAATATTGACCCTACCTACCCTGTTGATAGAACAAAATATTACATTGAAGATAGTAAGATTGAATATGTGCTTACTCAAAAATCTTTACGTGAAAAGGTTGAAGAGATAAAAAACAAAATAGAAATAGATCTTGATAATACCGAAATTTATGGAAAGAACTTTGAAAATCCAAATGTAGAAATACACGAACAAGACTTATCTTACATTATATATACATCTGGTTCTACTGGAACCCCTAAGGGCGTAATGCTTAATCAGATTGGTCTTTCTAACATGGTACAAGCCATGACAAAAGTTTTGGATTATTTAAAAGATGGGCCAAACCATGCGATTGCATCTGTTACATCTACACCTTTCGACATATTTGTGTATGAAATAGTAGTTTCACTTACACATGGAATGAGAGTTGTTATGGCAAACAACGCAGAACATAGAAATCCTAAGCTTTTAGATTCATTAATACGCAAGTATAAAGTTGACGTAATGACGGTTACTCCAAGTTTAATGAAAATAAATTACGATAATCGCGAACCAGATACGGCTTTAGCACAAGTTAAAAACATGGTATTCGGTGGAGAACCTCTACCAGAAAAATTCGTAAAAGATTTACGTGCTTTATCCGATGATATTACAATATACAACATATATGGTCCTAGCGAAATAACGGTTTTATCAAACGTACAAAACCTTGATAATGAAAAAGAAATTACTGTTGGGCCACCAATCTTGAACACACAAATGTATATTTTAGATAGTGACATGAAACAAGTTCCAATCGGAGTTATTGGCGAAATTTATATTGCTGGAATTCAAGTCGGGGAAGGCTATATTGGAAAGAAAGAATTGACAGAACAACGCTTCTTAAACAATCCTTTCGGTCCTGGAAAAATATATAAATCTGGTGACATCGGTAGATGGACATTTGATGGAAAAATTCAATGTTTAGGAAGAATTGATAACCAGATAAAGCTAAGAGGTTTGCGTATTGAGCTTTCTGAAATCGAAGATGAGATTGCCAAAATGCCAGGAGTATCATCTTGTGTTGTAAATAAAATAACATTAGACAATAAAGAATGTTTATGTGCTTACTATGTTTGTGACACTGATTTAACAGAACAGCAAATTAAAGAAAACTTACGTAAATTCTTGCCACAATATATGATTCCAGCACATGTTGTAAAGCTTGACTCTATGCCTTACACTATAAACAGAAAAATTGACAGAAAGGCTTTACCTCTACCAAAGGTTACGCATTTAGTAGATAGCGGGCACATTGATATTTCTTCATTGAATTCAAATGAAGAAAAACTTACTCAAATTTGGAAGAGTATATTAAAAGTTGATAATATCGATGTTAATGATAATTTCTTCGATATTGGTGGAGATTCAATCTCTGCTATAAACATGCAAATTGAAGCATTAAAATATGGACTTGAATTTGAATATGCAGATATTTTTAACTATCCAACAATAAGGCAATTATCTAAAAAATTACCTAGTCCAGAAGAAAAATTTATGAGTAATTACAATTATTCAAGAATAGACAAAATTCTTCAAAACAACTCTGTTGAAAATATCAAAAATATTAGTAAACATGATGTAAAAAATATTCTTTTAATTGGTGGTACAGGTTATTTAGGCGCACATATTATTTCTACATTCTTAAAGAATGAAACTGGTATTGTTTACTGTCTAATAAGACAGAAAAATAACGAGAGTCCTTTATACAGAATTAATAGAAGATTAGAATTTTACTTTGGAAAAAACTTCTTAAATAAATATTCTAATAGAATAAAAGTTATAAAAGGAGATATAACATCAAAGAATTTAGGTTTAACAGATGAAAATTATTCTGATCTTATCAAAAATATAGACACTGTAATAAATGCGGGAGCAATCGTAAAGCACTTCGGTCAAAAAGAGGAATTTGAAAACATTAATGTATTTGGTACTAAAAATGTAATAGAATTCTGTACTAGAAATAAAAAAAGATTACTGCATATATCTACAATGAGCGTTTCTGGATTTGGAGAAAAAGAAGAATTTTCGAATAATCCTGAAGAAGAAGGGACAAAAAAATTCAGTGAGCAGAACCTATATGTAGGCCAAAATATAAAAGGAATATATACAACAACTAAATTCAAGGCTGAAATTGCCGTACTAGAAGCAGTAAGCAATGGATTAGATGCTCAACTTTTAAGAATTGGAAATATTACTAACAGGTATTCTGATGGAAAATTCCAAATAAACATTAATGACAATGCTTTTGCAAGAAGAATAAAATCTTTTGTAGAAATTGGAGCCTTTCCAAAATACATGTTAACACATGCTATAGAACTTACGCCAGTCGATGTTTGCGCAGATGCTGTATTAAAAATATTGGAACACAACAGTCCATGTAACGTATTTCATTTATACGATACAAATCTATTGCCTATAAATATTTTTTATGATACTATACTAGAAAGAGGAATTAATTTAACCCCTGTTTCTAACGCGCTTATGACATATATAATTAAAGGAATACTATCTGACGATTCTAAAAAATCAATCATTTCTGGAATTGTACAAGATTTAGATAAAGACAAAAAATTTACTTATATATCAAAAGTTGGATTAGACGCTACATTTACTCAAAAGTATTTAGAAGCTATTGGCTTTAATTGGTCAACTTTCGACTCGGAATATGTTAATAAATGCTTCGATTATTTTGAAAATGTTGGATTTATAGATAAAAATTTGGAGGGACACTAATGAATGAAATTTTTACACTACCACTGTTATCGCTAATAATTTCAGCGGCTTTAATTACTGGTTTGTTAGTATATGTATTAAAAATAAAAAATAAGACGTCCTTGCAGAATATTTTCTGCTTGGACCTACTTTGTGTATTTATTATATGTGTGGGAGTAATTTT
>OGWY01001690.1_pt1 | contig 16927 bp, 16 predicted proteins | sample 1576121 | NCBI WGS metagenome assembly OGWY01 (sample SAMEA3541543, study PRJEB24748) | human gut metagenome | biome: human gut; feature: human-associated habitat; material: faeces | place: China | collected 2012 | reverse complement strand
TATTAACAATTTTTTAACAAATTGTCCAGCATTATTTGTCACATTTTAATAAATTATGTATTTTTATTAATACATTGCAGATTAAAAGAAAATAAAAAGGAGAACGGTGAACTTCCTCAACATACACCGTCTCCTTCTCTTATTTTACGATATCCACATTTTCTACACATTGAATATAATTATCAATTTTGTTTTAACATATCATATACAGTTTCAAATGTCCATTCATCTTTAGTCAATTCATACTCAGTAAAGTTATCCTCATTTTTATATACCTTTTCATTTATCTCCTTATTTGGAGTTGCTGTTGAAACACTGAAATCTTTTCTTTCATTTCTTCTCTCATAACTGATTTTATAACTAACTGATATATGATATACTCCTGCATCATAATATACTTTAAATACAACCTCATCTGAAAATTCACCATTTATTTTTTCTTTGTAATAATCATATACAGAATGTGCTGTTAACTTTGTCTTAACATCCTCATTAGATTCAATTATTTCATAATAGTCGTCATCCAACAATGGTTTTAAATTATTTCCTCCCTCACTAAATAATTTATACACTGGCAAATAACCACTTAGCCGTTCATAATCATCATGTAATAAACAATCTTCTTGAATTGCCATTAATTTACTATAAGATTCATTCCATTCTTCCCTCAAATTTAACGAATCCACTTTAAGTATATCTTTCACTCCATTATATAATTCATCTTTGCCAGGTAAATTATCACCTAATAATATCCTCGTATAATTAAATAATTTTATCTTATCTGTTTGGACTTTGTTCCAACTCCTTGTAGCAACTAAAACAAGCAATGTAAAAAAAATAAGTACTATGTAAGATTTGATTGGCGTACTATCTAATTGATAGAATGTGGTCTGAATTCCTTTTCCCATTAAATCATTCATATAAACTGAAATATCCTTTTGAGAATAACGGATAAATTTATAAGTTGTATCAGATAAACTGTTATACGATTTACTTTCAATATTTTTTTGAATTTCTTCAATACTATAATTAATTAGCAATTCTTGTTTAATTAATTTATGTTGACCTTTTTTCTTTTTATAACTATTTAATTCATATTTAAATCTAAAAAAGCTAATAATCCCAATTATTAAAGGAAATATCACTAACAAAGCTCCCCATATCCATACATTGATTTCATAATTATATGTATTTTTATAGTATATGTATTTCATTAAATCCAACAGGAGTGTAATAATACACCACAAATTCAATAAAGTTATTCCTAATAATATTATTGTTCTAATACAATTGGGTTTTTTCTTCTCTTCAACATGAGCATATTTATCAAAATTTTCTTTAAACTGCTCAAGTTTTTTTAAATTACTCTTATAAACATAATCAAGTACCTCTTTTCTATCAGTTTGTTGATGTACAGATGTCAGGTATCTCTCCGCAATCATTTTTTCTGAAATAACTTTAGGAAGATATTCTCCATCTTCTGTTTTAACTAATTCATATTCTTTAGACTTAGGCATGATATAACTTGAATAGGGGTTATACATTTTTCCATCTGACACAACTGTCTCCTGTAAAAACACTATTCCCGTAGTATTACCTAATGTGAAATAATCTAACTGTTCCTGCATATCATCAAAAAAATGAATGTATTTTACAAAAAACTGTGTAGTCTCATCATATTTATTAATTTTGCTAGTTATTTCTAATACTCTGTCTCTTATAGAAGTTGCCTTACCTTTAAAAATATAATTATCAATTTCATTAACAATAGACATATAATATTTGTAATAAAATGAATCTTTAATCCCATTAATAACAGCTTTATTCTCTGATAGGTCGTATATTGTCTCCAGAAATCTGATTATCGGAAAAAAGACTTTGTCCTGACTATATTTTGCCTTAGTATCCACCAGATTCAGCCCTAATCCATTCCTTATAAGAAGTGAATTTATTTCTTCTCCATCGAAGCATTTTGTTGCATACTTTGATATATCATTTTCTGAATCCTGCTTATTCTGCCTGTAATTTACTGCTTTATCAAAGCCTGATTCATTAAGATTCTTTATAATTACATCAACAAAATCACTTAAGCAATTACAAGCTCCGTTTGTAAATTTACTGATTAGAATACCTGGTGAAAGTAACTCTGCGTAATATAATTGTGCTCTTTCCAAAGACTCTTCTGATACTCTTAATACATCATCTATTGCCTCAATATTTATTCTTCTTTTTTCATTTACCTCATAAAACACCCTTAATGCTTTGCTCGAAAAAAGTGGCTCAAATATATTATTATCTTCTTCAACTGATTTATATAAATCTTGAGCTAATTCTGCATTATCATGATATATTTTACCATTCCAGAAAAAATCTATATCCGGTGCAATATTACATACTATTTTAAATGCAGAAACAGGTCTTTCTTCTACACTCTGATTTGCTTCTCTCAAATCTAATATTTTAGAATATATTTTCTCATCATACTTTTCAAACGCATTATATAAGGTCTGCCTAAATACATCTTTTATAGTAGCATTCCAATCTCTTTGCGCATATGCGACTGCCAAATCATGAGGTGTTGTATATTCAGTATCAATAAAATAATGTTTAAATGCAGCAGTACTATTTTTTGTGTTATATATCTCTAGTGTTTTTCCATCAAGCCAATCACAGATTTCTTTATATCCTGCTCTAACATTAGGATCATATGTGATTAAAGCCTGTATTAAATTAAAGAATCTTTTATTATTCTCTACTTCCCTTGGATAAACAACATTATTATCATTTAACTTTAATACTAAGTCAGCGTTATCCTTAAATAACTTAAATCCCGGTTCATTTACATACATCTCACACAAAGAAATACCTAATGCAAAATAATCTGTTTTCCTCGCCACAATTATTCTTGATTTTCTATCTGCATTTCCTTTTACTGCAGCATAAACTGCCGCATCTGGTGCTAAATATCCCTCAGTATTCTTATCTGCCGCAACTGTAATAGAACGACTGTCGGAAAGATTTTCATTTCCTAAGGTAACAGAACCAAAATCTGATATTACAGGAATATCATTATCTTCATCCCACAAAATATTGTTAGGTTTAATATCAGAGTGAATAAATCCTGCTTCATGAATACAATTTAACGCTTCATTTAAAATTCTTATATATTTGTTCAAACGAACTTCATTGCTAGAGAAATTCAGTTTGTATTGGTTAATACTCCCCTTCTCATAAATTGGAAATATATAGAAGTACCTATTTTTATATATTCCGTAATCTACTAATCTAATAATTCCTTGTTTTGTGTTTTTTGATAGAAATTGTACTATAGCGTCAGAGTATTTGTTTTCTTCATTTAATTTATATATTTTAGCAATATACTTTTTCCCTATATCATTTTCTACCTTATATATTTCTGCCTGACCACCATAGCTAAATGATTCTGTTATTATATAATTACTATTATTACCTTTTATTCTCTCTCCTACCGATAATTCATATATATATTCCTTTTGATATGAATTATCAGTTTTTATTGAATATTCTGTCTTTCGTAGTGTATGATTCAACTCATTTTCTGGTTTATCAATAGATAATGTTCCTGTTTGTCTGTCTATTGGCAGAGTTCCCGTCTGTCTATCCATTGGTAATGTTCCTGTTTGCCTATCTGTTGGTAACGTACCCGTTTGTCTATCTGTTGGTAATGTACCTGTTGTTCTTCCCTCCAATTTAAGCACCCCTTTCTTATAGTTTGTTGACAAGAATTAATGATATGTTATCTCCCGCTCCATTAGAGTATATTTTATCTATTATGGCATCTGCCTTTTTGCTTAATTCACCATCCATAATTAAAGCATTTTCTATTTCATCAATATTTATGTAATCTGAAACTCCATCTGAACATAGCATTAACATATCATTTCTACGAAACCTCTCTCTATGAGTAATAACATCGATTCTCTTAGAATCAAACCCATCGCAGCCAACATATCCGCTAATTATATTTTTTTCTGGATGCGAGTATATTTGATTTTCACTAATTAAGCCCATATCATATAATTGTTGTACTTTTGTCTGATCCTTTGTTAACTGTAACAATACTCCATCTCGAAATCTATATGCTCTGCTGTTTCCTAAATTATATGTAGTAATTTCATCTTCTAATAATGTAGCAATACACAATGTACTGCTAATATTGGGAAACAATTTTTTTTGATCTCTTATTGCTAATATTTCGCAATTACCTTTTTCTACACAATTTATTATTTCTTCTTTATTCCTTGCATTACATTCTGAAATACTTCTTAAAATCTCTCTGGAAGCTAACTCACTAAAAGGCTGACTTCCTACACCATCTGCTACAGCAAACACTCCTTCATCTTTATCATCATGTCCTATAAACTTTCCATTACTAATAATGTTATGTCCAATCAATATTGAATCATCACAGGTAGCATGTATCAATCCTTTGTCTACTAATGCCACATATTCTATCATAATTAAATCCTTTCTAGGCTCGCTATAATTCTAGGCATTTCTAATTCAGATTCTTCAGAATTTAAGCCAGTAATATCTTCAATAGTTATTGTCTGACCATTTTCGACTCTGTTGTCAAAAACATATGTTGATAAAGGCGTTGTAAAATACTCTTCAACTATATTCCCTACACCCCTGCCGCCTTCTTCAAGATTTGTAAGTACCTTTTTATATAATTTTTCTTTCACAGCATCATTTCCAAACTTAATGCTTATCTTTTTCATACTGTAAATTGCCTTACATATTTTATTAATTTGAGATAACAGTATTTCCTTTGCCGCATCTGGTTGTATAAAGTTAAATACTATAAGATTTTTACCTATTCTGTTTAACACCTCTGGTTTTCCTTTACTAAAGAAATAATCTTGAATTCCCTTAGTTACAACTTTATTCAACTCATTATATGACATATTCATATCGACAACTCTTTTTTTCACACCACCAACATCTTGATATATTCCCAAATTACTCGTAAATACAATTAAACACTCTGAAAAATAAACTGTATTACCCTGTCCATCTGTCATTCTTCCATCTTCAAGTATCTGCAAAAATTTATCCCATATAGTAGGTGATGCCTTTTCAACCTCATCAAATAATAGCAAGGAAAATGGATGCTCTTTTATTGTGTTAGTTAATTGTCCGCCAGCTTCATATCCTACATAACCTGGAGGTGCTCCAAATAACTTTTGAGCTGAGTGGCTTTCTGAATACTCACTCATGTCAAATCTTCTACAGGCACTTTCATCTCCAAACAATAATTCTGCTATTGCTTTAGCCAACTCCGTTTTACCCGTACCTGTTGGCCCAGCAAAAAACAGAATACCCTTAGGTTTAGATGCGGAAGAATGCTGTAATCCAGAAAAGCCCGTCTTTGCTCTCTTTATGATGGAAATACTCTTTTCAACCGCAACATCCTGACCTTTTATTCTATCCTTAATTTTATTATTTTCGAGTTTTTCTCTTTCAATATCATCCCACGGATTCTCTTTAATTCCGTACTTATATAAAGAAATCACATCACTTAGTTGCCCTGATTCTACTTCTTTTAATCTTTTAAATTCACGTATTCCCCGTAAATCCAATATCTTCATTCCATCCGTCATCTCAATAAACTGTTGAATGTTTTTTTCATTTTCTTCATCATCTATAAAATAATCGTAATAACAATCCAGATACAATTTTCTTATATGTTTATCTGGCAATGTAATCATTATATTTTTCACATATGGATTGTCCAGATAGAACCATGTTGGAATATCATTGATTTTATCAACAATCAGTATTAATATGTTTTGCCTTGTAATGCCATCATTTCCATAATTGCTTTTTGCATTCATAGATGCATACAAATAATTACTAAATACAGCTCTCTCCTGTTCACTCATATGACTTGGTTCTGTTAGAATTCTTGACGCATAATTAACACAAAAAACTGTAGGTTTTTCACTTTCTATTAACGTTGTCTTAATTATTTCACTTGCATCCAGATAATTAATAGCAATTGCATTTGCTATCTGACCATCAGTCCTCTTTTCATCTTGATTAGTCTTATATTCATTATACTGTTCTTCAAATGCATCATCAGAATATTGATTCAACATATTATCAAATACATCCATCAATTCTGCCTGTCTTTGCTTATTATAAAATCCATTAATCATATCATAATAGCAAATGCTATATCCAGATTTTTTATAATATTCATATATATATGTATTTAAATCATAAAAATCGTCGCAATCTGTTTTTTCATCATTGAACATTGGATATTCATCATATATATTTCCTTCTAAAATAAGGCAACTTTTTATTTTTGAGAAACATTCAATCTCTCGTATCCACTTCGGTATTTTCATCTCTTCTCCTCCTTGTGTTATGTATTCCCACAGATATTAAATTGTTATCATAGTAAAAATTCTCTATTGTTCTGCCATTTTTTATATAATCCATATATTTATTTTTTAATTTAGGATTATAGATTTCCATCACCTGATTAGAAGATGCAACAAGCGATGTATAATTATCATTATATTCATCTACATATTCCCCATATATCACCACTGCCGCTTTTTCTATACACTTTATGACATCATCGTTATTTAATTCATGTATTTCATCTTTTGAATAACCCGTAAATACTAGAATATCATCTGTTATTTCCAATATAAATGTAATTAAATCAAGTAACTCTTCAGCTTGACAAAATGGCTCTCCACCTGTAATTGTAATACCATCAAATTTTTCACCAATCTCACATATCGTATCTTTTATTATTGGCATAGATATTTCACTCTTTGGATTAAAAAACTGCAATTCAGGATTCGCACAGTTAAAGCACCTTTTCTTACATCCTCTTACCCATATAACAAGTCTGTTCCCTGGTCCTAATGAATGAACCGGATATAATAATCTATCTATCTGCATATACTTACCTCAAATTTTTGGTCTGCCAAAGTAAGCACATCTCCATCAATCAATATGTTTTTATTGTTAGGAAATATCCTGTTTCCATTTATGTACGTAAAATTCTTACTGTTATTATCTATTATGCTGACTTCTTTATTAGTTACTTCTATAACAGCATGTCGTCCACTTACATAATTAAGATTCCAAAAATAATCTGTTTCAATATCTCCATAAGCTCCTATCATATATTTTCCATTTGGTATCAAAATAACTTTCCCGTCTCTTTGATTTATTAATCGTAATGCTGATATACTGCCATCATATGTATCTTCTTCATACTCAATATTTTCCGTTAACTCCTGACTAATTTCTTGTTTTTGAACAGAGTCCACAGTCAATCTTTTAATAGCATCATTCCCACAATATGGACATTGCCGAATTTTTTCCTGTTCATTCTTTATGTCTACCTCGTGCTTACATACTGGACATATTTTAAAATATCTGATGCTACTTAATTTTTCATTTTCCGTTTTAATTGGTAATAAGGAAATATCTGCATCACATTCTATACATGTAAATCTATTCGCTGGATTTTTCTTGCCACATTTATCACATACTCTAAACTGCATAATATCGTCCTTTCTCTATAATCTTACGAATCAATGTGCATTACTTTACGACCATATTGTTCATAAAAACCTCTTGAAGTGTCTGCATTTCTTCCGAATCCAGTATTATAAGATTTCTTCTTTCGTTTACTAGGCATTTTAGATATTGATATATTCATAACCGAATCTTCTGATATCGGTGCACAATCCTCATTGATAATATGAATATTGTTTTCTTCCATTTTCTCTTTTATTTGAGGATATAATGAACATAATGCTCCCTGCTGTTCTACCTGCTTATGAATTTCTTCTTTTGTCGGCTGATCTTCACCTATTCCAACGACCTGAATCATTACTGCATCTTTGCTTACAGAAGAACAAATATTAATATCATTGTTAGAGAATACTATTCTTGTATTTTTCTTATCTTCACCTACATTGTATGATGCTACACTATCATACCCATATTCTTTCATTATATTGCCAATTGTATCTTCAACATACATTCTGTATGCCTTATCAGATGCCTTACTTGTTAAATCATTTATTATATTTTCAAGCTTATCCTCTTTTATATTGTCAATATTTTTTTGAGGCTCTATTTCAAGATAGTCACATAAAAATTGATATTGAACTGACATCTGTTTCTTTTTAGCATCATTTAATATTGCATCAGATAAAGAATTGGATATATTCTTTTCTAGAATGTTATAATATGTAGCCATACTTACAAGTATATTTTTTCTAGCTGAAACAGAGTATTTCTCTTCGTTATCTATATTATCCAAATCCTCTAATATCATTTTTATATACTTCTCATCTTCATGAGTTAGAATATCCATTTTCTTTAGTTCTGATACTCCTTCTCTTATAGTATTTAATAACACCTGTTCTTCTGATGATAGATTGTCATTCTCAACATCATTCTTGACATCATCATTATATGCTATAGAATCATATATCTTAGTCCGTATTGTTTTGCTTCTATTTTCTGCTGCACTTTCTTCATTATTGTATTCGTTTATTTTTTCTTTCTGTATTTTTAGTTGCTTCTCATACTCCTCCTTTTGAAGATTTTTCTTTATCAAGTCAATTTTATCTAGTATATCTCTCATTAATTCCCTTTTGACTCTTGGCAATTCTTTTATTATAGAAACAATGATATTATTTATTTCCGCACTAGAATTTTCATCTATTATTGCCTTGCTTAGTAAAAGAGAATTCAGTTTAGCCAAATAATTATTCTGTATATTTAGAAGTGAATTATGTAAATACTCTGTTTTATCCTGCTGAATAACAGTTTTATTTATTGTCTCTGTTACATAATTTTCAACCCATGATATTTCATTTTGGATATCAGTATTGATTGACTGAATCTGAATAGAAAAATAATTTTGTTTTCCAATAGTATTCAATCGATTATTGATTCTCTCAATGACTTTGGGATCATTTATTATGTGCATAAGTTTTGGTCCACTCATATTTTACCCCTTTACTTTTTCCTCTTTATAGTTATGCTTTTAACAATAAAATATATCCCCATTAACACAATTATTATGCCTGCTATTCCGCTAAAAGATTGCATTACATCAGACAAAACATTATTAACTCCACCATATTGCAAATCCATAATATACATAAATACCAGAATAACAATAGATGATGATATAGAGGCTGTTATAGCCTTTCCTATATTTGATTGCTGTAATGAGTCTAATATGTAAGCGTTCACAAAGGCCTCTTGTTTTGTCCCCGTTATAGTTTTTATAATTAATAGCGGCGTAACTACTATACTTCCTCCAGTAATAATACATTCAACTACATATACTACCCATTTGAAAAATATGTTTTTCTCTATAAAATGCATTACAAATCCGTATATAAGAATTCCTATAAAAACAATAATGAACTTGCTTGTCAATATTCCTACAAATCCTGCCTTATCAAAGCTCATAATATTTGAAACCCAATTGATTAATAACACTAATGTAACTAGCTGCACAAAATCTAAAGCAAATCCCCCTGCTGAAGCCTTGAGATAATTTTTTAATGTTCCATACTTAACAACTCCGTTCCAAAATGGAATATTAAGCTTGATTACTTCTGAATTTTTAGCTGAAAATATAACTATTATCATTGCATATATAACAATTGCAGTAACACAATTATTAATTATTTGCGTCCCTTTATTTTCATCGCCAGTCAAATTACACAACAATCCAAACAATATAAACAATACGAACAAACATCCAATAAGATTTCCTATCATATCACATTATCTGCTTCCTTACCTTTTTATATTTTCTATATCTAATCCAACCTATGCATAATCTATTTGTTTTCGCTCACACTAATGTAATCCATGAGCATCTGCTTTTTTTCAAATCCCAGCCACCCAAATAATCCTTTAATAAAATCCGTTTCTGGTTGTAAATTTCTTAACAATTTCATATAACTTATTATGTCATTATCAAATGATTCTAATATAAATCCATTTGCCTCATAAAATGCTGCCGCTATTAACATATTAGGAGTTTTACAATAAATTACTCTTTCATTCATTTTCCCACTTCTAATAGCAAAATATTTATTATATAATTTATTATATAATGATAAAAAAGCATTAAAACATTTATCATCTACATCAGAATTTATGGCAATTCCGATTATCGACTCTTTATATAGTATTATTTGCTCATCACTCAAGTTATTCAAAAACAACTTTGAACACACAGATAACAATTCTTCTTCTGTTGATTCTTCATCATTATATACTTCAATTGCATTCTTCCGATTTTCAAGAATCTTATCTACAACATCTAAATACTCATTTGATTTATCACTAAAATTCTGTATTTGCTGTTCTAACGGAATATCTATAACAAATGAATAGTTTAACCGCTCTCTAATCGAAAACTTTTCTTTATTTCTATTACTTATTTTCTTTATTTCGGTTAACGAAATATTATTATCTATATAATTATAAATATCTTCCATATCGCATTCATTAAAAAACAATTTTATAATTGTTCTTATCTGATCTAAATTATTACTTTGCATAACTACTCTCCTTTTACTCTGTCCTGTGGTATCAGTAACAAATATTTGAACATATATCACCAGAATGATACTTTCGTAATTTTTATTACTGAAATTGTCTCTTTTCGTTAATACTACAATCAATAAATACAATAATATGCCTATGAAAAACCGCCAACTATGTCAAAACATGATTGGCGGCTATAGTTAAAGTTGCATATTCACTTACCATGTCGCTCCATCACGATAGTAACAACAAGAATTACTACACTTGGATGGACCGTCTGCAGAATTCTCCCTGTGACTGCCCTTGACATTCAATGAAACAGCTATTACCTCAGGTCTTTTATATTCCATATTCATTCTCCTCCTTTCAGTATTATTTCTAAACTCTGCATAACAGCGTTTAAGATTTCACTCGATTGAGTTGCACATATCAACTCGTAAATGTGTCAACTTACAAATAGTATCAGACGGCATGTTATAATCCCCAGTTGACAAAAAGTTCACTACAACACATGGACTGCACATCATCAAATACTTACATTTCATACATCTATTATTTTTTGAAGTTTTCTCTTTAAGTAATGATTCATAATCATCCCATGCCGTATTAAAATCATCTAATAACATATTCCACTTCTTAAATCTACATTTATGGCACGGATTAAGATATCCTTGATAATCAACAAGAAAGTTAGAAATAGCCATATCACATAAATATAACGGAACTTCTTTTTGATTGATAAAAGAATTTGGAATTTCTGAAAGACGTTTAAATTCCTCTTTTTTCCCTGGTATTTTGCTCTCAATTTCAACTATTTTTTCAAGTGATATCATATGATTTTTAGTACACCCATTTCCATTCAATGTAGGAAACAACTCCATAGAATAAGAAAACTCTGCTCCATACCTTTCAGCTAGGGAGTAAATTGCAGGATAATCTTCCTGATTTTCTTTCATTCCAATGTATTTAATTTCAAAATGGATAGAATTTTGCGATAAAAGGTTAAGTGTATTTATCACCTTATCATACATTCCATTCTGACCAGTCACCCTAAAATAACTTTCTTCATCTTTTCCATATATACTAATGCTTATTGATGCTGGTGGGTACATGTTAAAAATTTCAATTGCTTTTGTTTCAATCAATGTCCCATTAGTCAGTAATTCGACAATAAATCCTTTTTTCTTTGCATAAATATATATTTCAAGAAAATCTAACCTAGTAAAAATTTCTCCACCAGTGAAATACAAAAACAACACTCCCGCATCAAATAATTTATCAATAATAAGCTTAATTTCCTGTGTAGAGAGCAGTTTATGCTTTTCTTGATCCTGCAAATAACAATGAACACATCGTAAATTACAAAAAGGAGTTAGTTCTATTCCTCCTACATGAGGATGTCTTTGAGGTATCCATAATTTTTCTCTGATTTGTTCGATAGAGTTAGCATTTCTAACAAATGTTTCTTCTGCAAACAATTACATCACCTCCATTAGATATCCATAAGATTGAAGAAGTTCAATGAACATTTTGCAGTCAGAATAAATAGCAGGATAAAGTTCATTATTATAATTTTTAATCAGTGACCTCAAATGCGATACAATACCATCAAGAGTACATACCCCATTAATCATCAAATATTTAATGATTACTTGACCTGTCTCATTAACAGAAAAAAGTTCTTTTAAATCGTAATACTGTTTTTCATGGATATCAATCAAGAATGAAATTCCTCCAATATCACGAAGGACAAGTCCTTCTCGTATCGAAAAGTACTTTTTTTGATATTTTGTTTTACTTTTCATATATATATTAATGCTTTCATCTCCATTAAAAAATCCACTTGAAATCTGCAATAAATCACAATGATAATTTTGCAAATCAGGTATGATTGTAAAAAGAGCTTCAACATTGTTAACATAATGTGAATACTTCTTTAATTTCAAAAGTACTTCTGAAATTTTATTTCCTCCAGGAATTTCACAAAGATAGTATTTTATCTTCACTGAACAACTATCTGAAATATCTACTCCTATACTTCTCAAGCCAGCAGATTTATTCAGAATTAAATCACACACAATTTGAAAAGTTATATCTTTTTTTATTATTGGACATTGTGCAAAATACTTAATACAATCAAAATCATATCCCATTGATTCATCCTTCGAAAAAGTTTTGAAATAGAAACGAATGCTATTATAACGCGATGATTTAGATTCTTTAGAAAAGCCACAATAATATAACGGACGATAATCATCTGTGTTTTTTATTATAGAATCCATATTTCTCAGATAATCTAATATGCTCTCTTGTTCAAGAGATAATTTATTCCCTTGCCTCAAATAATCTACCAATTTTAATTCCTGCTGTTCATCACTAATATTCACTCGTACATAACATCGATCTAATGAACTACTATTGCCAAACATTTTCTCAGATATACCATAAACATTAATACTATGAGTAAAATTGATGAAATTCATATCAAAATCAGTTAATGATGATTCAAACATTGGATGACCATCAAGATAATATATATCTTCAAAAAGAATACCTGATTTTGCTTTTATGCAAACATAATCAACATGACTCCAATCCATAATTTCAGAAATTGATGATTTATTTAACATAATTTTATCCTTTCACATTTATGTGATATATTAATAACAAAATCAATAACTGTTCTATAACCAATTGAATAAAAATGGTATTTTTAAGTTTAAGATTTTGGGGCATTATTTTTCGTAAAGTATTACACTTTACGAAAAATAAGCCTGAAAACATTGATTTACAACAATTTTCAGGCTTGAAAGACGGTTTATTTGACGGTAAATAAATTAGAAAGTTTAGACATATTTTTCTTCTTTAGTTCCATAGACGGATGTACATATCTATTAAGTGTTATATTCACATTCGCATGACCAAGGATTTCACTCAAACTCTTAATATCAAACCCAAGTTCAATACATCTTGTAGCAAAAGAATGGCGTAGTACATGAAAATTTACATTTTCAATATTACACTGCTTCAGGATACGTTTAAAATGATTTTGCATAGTTCGTGGTTCTACATAATTGAATGAATTTCCAGATAATATGTATGCATTCTTATTTTCTAATTTGTTTAAATAAGGAATAAGAAACTCTGGTATTGGAATATCTCTCACTGAACATTGACTCTTTGGTGCAGTAATTTGTATAGTTGTTTTTCTGTCTCCATTGGGTATTTGAAGCCTTTGCATGGTTTTATGAACATGAATAATTTTTTTATCAAAAGAAAAATCCTCCCATGTTAGAGCACATAACTCACCTATACGAATTCCAGTAAATGCACAGATTAAAATTCCTTGATTTAAAAGATTAGGTTCTGCCAGAAGATACTCTATCAATCGCTTATAATCAGCTACCTCAAGTGTCTTAACTGGTGTGTTTTTTTGCTTTACATACACATTCATTGCTGACAAATCAACTTCATATTTACATCTGGATGCATACTTTAGAATTGCTTTTATTACCGATAAAATGTCAGCAACTGTTTTACTTGATAATCCCTCTCCTTTAGTTCCTCCAGATGATAGTAATTCAGACACATATGAAGATAACAGTGCATAATCAATGTCATTGATGGCTATATCCCCTAGAAGCAGTATAATATAAGTTGAAATAATATTACTATACCGAATGTAGGAAGATTCTTTTAGTGTGGATTTAATATCTTCAAGCCATAATATACATATATCCTTGAATAAAATATCTTGCCCTATAAAACTTTGTACATTAGTTCTTTGATAACATTGTGTCTTTTTAAGTTCTAGTTTCTTCTTAACTTCCGAGTAAGATTTTCCATAAACATAGCTATATTTTGCAATCCCAGAAATTTTTTGTCTTATAAAACGTCCTTCCCATCTACCGTCTTTGCGTTTATAGATATTTTCGCCCTTTCGCGGCATTGTATCACCTCCTGTTTATGAATATGAATTTGACGGCGAATTCTTTAGTTCGTCATTTAATATTACAAAATATCACATAGTTCCCTATGATAGAAAGGCCGATATATTGACAAAAACAGTAGCAAATGCTAAAATTTTAATAAATAAGTTGAGAGTTATATTTTCATTGGTTCGTAAAGTGTAATACTTTGCGAATATCTTTTATCTGGTGTATCTTTTTTTGAGATACATTTTTTTTTGCTCATTTTATATATTATCGCTTTCATTCCGTTATTTTAGCACATTTAAAGGATTCATTCAATTATTTTTAACTACTGTATTGGATAGAATGTGATAAAAGGACGGTGATTAATATGTATGAAGAAATCTTCCCCTCTCGATTAGCTGAATTACGTAACCAAAAAGCTGTTTCTGCTCGTGATATGAGTCTGTCCATTGGACAAAATCCCGGTTATATAAACAACATAGAAACCGGTAAAGCACTTCCTTCCATGGCATCTTTTTTTTTCATATGCGACTTCCTCGGAATCACTCCTCAAGAATTCTTTGATATTGATAAAAAAGATCCTGAGGAGATTCGAGCCATAACTGATAATTTAAAAAAATTAGATAAAAAACAGTTACAAAACATAGCCTCAATTGTTGAAGGTCTTGTAAAATAAAAAAATCAATTGTAGAGGATGGGATGTTCAAAAATTGATATAATTATCCTGTCCTTTTTTCTTAATAAATATAAATATTGTTACTTGTTTTCTATGCTAAGAATCTATGATCTCTTCATAAAAAATGTATTTTCCCTATTCTTTGGCATTATATTTATATAATCTTCCAATATAATTTTCTTAACCCCATTTTTACTTTCTGAACTTGTTTTTATGAATATCTATTCCCTTATGTTCATATAATTATCATTTTCCCAGTTCATCACTATATTTACCAGTTTTACTTTATATAAGCGGTAATCATCTTTCTGACACTTCCACACTTTTCATTCCTTTTTTTATATAAAAATTAATCCCCGAAAAAGCTGTACTTTCAGTCTTTTCAGGGATTAATTGTTTTTTATTTGAATGCATTATATTGAATTTTTTCGTAAGTATATTTATTAATTATCTTTTTCGCATCCGCTTCTGATATCGCATCTGAACTTGCAGCTGCCGGCTCGCTATCTTTACTGTAATAGTATGTCTGTCCCGGAATGGAATCATCTGTGAATACAGTCTCCTTTACTTTAAGTTCACCATTCTTATATTCATAGTACGTCCAGTTAGAATACGCTGCTCCACCAGAACCTTCCATTGCTACCATTCCATCTTTACACAGATAATATCTGGCTCTTTCTGAACCTGAAACAACATGCTTAGGCTTTGAATCTTTAATAGTGAATATATCATATATTACTATCTCTCCAGATTCCTTAATAGTAGAACCAAGCAGAAGCTCATCATTTCCATCTCCATCAAGGTCCTTCTTAATATAACCATAAGTTTCATAATCACTGTAATTAACCTTTATTGCAAATAAAACATCAAGATTTGCGTAATCATCATCTGTGAACTTATTGTTCAGACCATTTGCAATTTTTTGATTAATTCATCATATGCTGAATAATCAACTGCTTTTGTGCTCTCAGACTGTTTCTGTGTTGCCTTCTCCGTTACCTGCTGCGTTGCCGTTGTCGCCTCACTTGTTGCCGTAGCTTATACATTTGTTGATTCTGCACTTCCACATCCTGCCAGTGCTACAGCCGACAATGCAATAAAAGCTCCCATAATTCTTGTTTTTTCATACCTTCATCCTTTCCCACATAAACCCACTATTTTATCAATTTTCGCAAGTTGGTAGGTCTTTTTCACATTGATAATTAGTTTATAATGCTTCTTTTCTACTCAAATACCTACTAATTCATCTAAGTTCATTCTTTTAGTATGTCTTTTTCTTACACGTCTACAATATTAGACTGTTTTAGTCAGCATAAAAACCCACTATTTATGTATAAATCACCAATTTAGTAGGTGATTTTCTTTATTTGCCTTAATTTTCCTTAGAATTCTCTCTCAATAAACCTACCATTTCATCATATATAGCAACATTAGTAGGTTTCACAGTCCTATGTATTAGTTTCATGTACCATTTAACACTAGCATTCTGCTATAATTCCCCGATGATATCACTTATTAATTGCTTCATCTTATACCCCAGCTTCGCCACGATTCTTAAGTCTATGATTAACAACCATTGCAACAACTCCAAGTAATACAATGAAAAGAGAGATAAACTGCGATGTAGAGAATATTCCGACCTCACCTCTGTAATCGTTTCTTAAGAACTCAATTGCAAATCTTCCAAGTCCGTAGGTTATGCAATATAAGAATCCAA
>OGWY01001688.1_pt1 | contig 16946 bp, 14 predicted proteins | sample 1576121 | NCBI WGS metagenome assembly OGWY01 (sample SAMEA3541543, study PRJEB24748) | human gut metagenome | biome: human gut; feature: human-associated habitat; material: faeces | place: China | collected 2012 | reverse complement strand
CATAGAACGCATAGTCCTCTACAAATGTCTGTTTTTGTTTCGCTGCCATAGGCTCTTACACCTCCACTTCGATGGATTCGGAGAGCAGATCGGTAATTTTTACCTTACGGCAGCCTTCCCGGTGTTCAAATTGTCAATTCTCAATTGTCAACCGAACCACCAGTGGCAACAAGATTTGCCGGGGTTTCAGAACTTACAGCTACGGGTACAGCTCCGGACTTTCACCGGATTCCCTTTTACTAACCGTCAGCGGAAGCAAATACGGTTACACCATAATCCGATTGCAAAGGTAGAAAAAACAGATGAGTAATCCTTTTTATTTAACAAAGTAAAACATTTCATCTGTTTTTCGCCAACATAACGGCATATCATGCTTAGAATCTTCTATCTCTATGGTTTACAAAATAAGCTATTCCCGCTATTTTGGTTCATTTCAGAACTCGATTGGTTCATTTTAGAAGAGGTTGAAATTAGTTGAATATTTAACTAAGTACAAAAAGACTCAAAAAGTAATATTTCCGGTTTTCGGAAATTCATAATTCGTAATATTGCAGCTGAAGATTTGAATAGGATTAAGGAAAAAAGAGATTGTATGGGAGAAATAAAAGGTTATATCTCACAGGTTATCGGTCCGGTCGTGGACATCCATTTCGATAATGGCAAGGAAGAAAAGATAACACTTCCCCGCATTCACGATGCAATGGAGATAACCCGCCCCAATGGAAAAATCCTGATTGTGGAAGTCCAGCAGCATATTGGGGAAAACACGGTCCGCACCGTAGCGATGGATACGACAGACGGACTGAAGAGAGGAATGGAAGCCATTTCGCACGGTTCGCCCATCACGATGCCGGTCGGCGACCAGGTAAAAGGGCGTTTGATGAACGTAACGGGGAATCCCATTGACGGAATGACCGAACTCGACAAGAAAGGGTCCCTTCCGATCCATCGCGAACCGCCCAAGTTCGAAGACCTGACCACCAGCCGTGAAGTCTTATACACCGGCATCAAGGTGATCGACCTGCTCGAACCTTACTCCAAAGGAGGCAAGATCGGTCTGTTCGGGGGAGCTGGTGTAGGGAAGACGGTTCTGATCATGGAGTTGATCAACAACATCGCGAAGAAGAACAACGGATTCTCCGTCTTTGCCGGTGTGGGTGAACGTACACGCGAAGGAAATGATCTGTTGCGCGAGATGATCCAATCCGGAGTCATCCGCTACGGCGAAGAATTCAAGAAAAGCATGGAGGCAGGTCATTGGGATTTGTCCAAGATCGATTATGATGAACTGGCCAAGTCGCAGGCGACACTGGTCTTCGGCCAGATGAACGAACCGCCGGGAGCCCGTATGCGCGTTGCCGAAACCGGCCTGACCATGGCAGAATACTTCCGCGAGGAAAGCCACAAGGACGTGCTGCTGTTTATTGACAACATCTTCCGTTTTGTGCAGGCTGGCTCCGAAGTTTCCGCCCTGATGGGCCGTATGCCCTCCGCCGTTGGTTACCAGCCCACGCTGGCCAACGAGCTGGGTGCCCTGCAGGAGCGTATCACTTCCACCCGTGATGGGTCCATCACCTCGGTTCAGGCCGTTTATGTGCCTGCCGACGACCTGACCGACCCCGCCCCGGCCACCACCTTTGCCCACCTGGATGCCACTACCGTTCTGTCCCGTAAGATCGTGGAACAGGGTATCTACCCCGCCGTGGATCCGCTGGATTCCACCAGCCGCATCCTGGAAGCAGACATTGTGGGCGAGGAGCATTATCGCGTGGCCCGCAAGGTACAGGCTACCTTGCAGCGCTACCAGGAACTGCAGGACATTATCGCCATCCTTGGCATGGACGAACTGGACGACAACGATAAGCTGACCGTTGCCCGCGCCCGCAAAATCCAGAAATTCCTGTCCCAGCCGTTCTTCGTTGCCGAGAACTTTACCGGCCTGCCGGGCAAATATGTGCCCCTGGCCGAAACTGTCAAGGGCTTTGCCGCCATCGTGGACGGTCAGGTCGATGATCTGCCCGAATGGGCGTTCTTCAACGTGGGCACGCTGGACGATGCTCGCAAGAAGGCTGCCGAAAAGGGCGGTGTGGCCTGATGGAAAAGTTCGTTCTGAACATCACGGCCAGCAGCGGCGAGTTTTTCCAGGGCGAGTGCGAAAGCCTGACCCTGCCCACCGCTGACGGTCAGTACGGCGTACAGGCCGGACACAGCCCGGTGCTGGTTGCCCTGGAAATGGGCATCATGCAGTTCACCGTGAACGGCGAAACCCGCAACGTACTGGTGGGCGATGGCATTGCCGAAGTGACCCCCGCTTACGTTGTGCTGCTGGTCGACAGCGCCGAGCGCCCGGAGGATATCGATAAGAACCGTGCCGAGGCCGCCCGCATCCGCGCCGAGGAACGCTTGCAGCACAAGCAGAGCATGCACGAGTATTACCAGAGCAAGATTGCCCTGAACCGTGCCATGCAGCGCCTGCAGGCTACTGCAAAATACAACCGCTGATTACCTTCCAACAAAGTTGCCACCCGTTCTGTGCAGGGGATCCCTGCGCAGAGCGGGTGGCTTTGTTTTATCCTGTATCTGCTTTTCGTCTTAATTTGTCTTACTTGTTATAGTAATTTTATGTCAAAATTAAGATTCAGTCTTTTTCTTGTTGACAAAGCAGTCCAAACTGTGTACAATCAGCAGTAAGGGAATGTCTTTTCCCCTCCCGGCCCATACTATGGTGTAGATACGCCATAACCATGTCCGGCAAACAGCAGCGGAACACGCTGCTTTACAGTCATAATTACAGTCATAATTAAAGGAGGGAACCTTTTTATGGTTACCAAAATCAGCAATAATGATCTTTCCCAGGCCAAAGCACAGGGCGTGGCCGTTCTGGATTTTTCTGCAACCTGGTGCGGTCCCTGCCAGATGCTTGCCCCGGTCCTGCATGAGCTTGCCGATGAAGTTGGCAGCAAAGCCGCATTTTACAGCATTGATGTGGACGAAAACCGCCAGCTTGCCACCGAATACGGCATTTCCAGCATCCCCTGCCTGGTCGTACTGAAAAACGGCCAGGAATCCGCCCGCAGCGTCGGTTTCCTGCCCAAGCAGGCTTTGCAGGATATGTTGGATAAGTATATTTGAGAGATACGCACGGCCTAAAAAGGAGCAGTTCCCCTTCAGCGCAGCGGGCGCACATTGTGCGCCCCTACGGGTGGGGGTGCACCATAAATATTGCCGCACATTATAAAATGCACTGTAGGGAACGGTCTTGACCGTTCTGGCACCACAAAACATCTGCTCAAACCAACCTCGCCGCTCCCTTTCCCCACCTCCAATTCCTAATTCCACATTACCTCCTCACTCCTAACTCCTAACTAAAAAACGCCATGCTTTCTTCGGAAAGCATGGCGTTTTTCTTATTTCACTTTTTCCTCAATTGCGCAGGCATCATAGGGTTTCAGCTCCATGCTGCCCAAAACGTTTTTGCCGCTCAACAGGTCTGCACCGGATTCCACCTGCACCTTAACTGCGCTCTGGGTGGTGTTGATGTAGAAATGGTAGCGCGCGTTCTCGCTTTCGCGGCAGTGGTATTCCACACCCTGCGGCAGGTCACGCAGGTGCACCTTGGCATCGGCCAAAGCTGCACGCAGCACAGCGGCGTTGCCGGCATCATCCAGGCGCGCACCGATGTAATAAGCGTGCCCCTTGCCGAACACATGGTGGGTCACAGCCGCATGGCCGGAATAGAAATCCTGTCCATACACAGCCACCACCTCGGTACCCTCGGCAGGCTGCAACAGTTCGCAGTAATCCTTGATGCTGCTCTGCTGGCTGCTCTTGACCCAGATGGCACGGTTGCCCTCGCCGGGGTACAGGGTATCCAGTTCGCTTGCGGTCACGCCAAACACTTCGCGCAGGCCGTCACCGGGGAACCCGCCCAGCCAACACAGGGTGCTTTCATCCACATAGCCCAGCAGATAGGTGGCCACAACGGTGCCGCCGTTTTCCACATATTCGCGGATCTTTTGTGCAAAACCAGGCTTGGTCATAAACAGCATGGGCAGCACCACCAGCTTATAGTGGTTCAGGTTTGCATCCACGCCCACAACATCGGTTTCCACACCGCAGTGGTTCAGCTGGGCGTACAGCTGGCAGCAGGTTTCGCGCAGATTCTTCTGCTTGATCTGCATGCCCCAGGCGTCATCCAGCGCCCAGCGGTTGTCCCAGTCAAAAATCATGGCCGCGTCCGCTTTGGGCAGGCTGCCGCACACCGGGGTCAGGGCGGCCAGGGCTTCGTTGGTGGCGGTCACTTCGTTGAACACGCGGGTATCATCGCGGCCATCGTGGTCCACAACCGCGCCGTGGAACTGCTCAGAGCCGCCGCGGCCCTTGCGCCACTGGAAGTACTGCACGCCGTCCGCACCACAGGCCACTGTCTGGATAGCGCTCATCCGGTTCACGCCGGGGCGCTTGAGCTTATTATACTCGTGCCAGTTCACCAGGCTGGGGGTGCTTTCCATCAGCAGGAACGGCTTGTCCGGCTTGCAGCCGCGGATCAGCGCATGATCAAACGCCGTCATGCCCGCCGTCACGGTGGTGCTGCGGTCGGGGCGCCCCCAATGGGGGTAACTGTCCCAGCAGACAAAATCCAGCTCTCTTTGCAGCTTGTGGTAGTCCAATCCGGGGAAGTACTCCATCAGGTTCGTGGTAATGGGCACATTGGGGGTCCGCTTGCGCAGGATCGCCGTTTCGCTGTGTACATAGTCCATCATGTTCCAGGTGGTAAAGCGCCGCCAGTCCAGCTTCAGGCCGTTCAGGCTCTGCTCCCCGTTATCAAACGGCGGCTCCACCTCGTCAAAGCTGTCGTAGTGGTGGCTCCAGAAGCTAGTCCACCAGGCATGGTTCAGGGCATCAATGGTATGATACTTTTCTTTCAGCCAGCCGCGGAAGCGCTCTTGGCACAGCGGGCAGTAGCATTCGCCGCCCAGCTCATTGGAAATGTGCCACAAGATCAGGCCGGGGTGGTCGCCCACAGCGTCGATCAGGTGGTTCAGCAGCTCCTCTACCTTCTGGCGGTAGATGGGGCTGGTCAGGCAGTGGTTGTGGCGCATGCCCTGGTGGTCCCGCACACCGTTGGACTGCACGCGCAGCACTTCGGGGTATTTGCGTGCCAGCCAGTTGGGCTTTGCACCAGTGGGCGTTGCCAGCTCGGTATAAATGCCCTGGTCATACAGTCGATCCATGATCTCGCGCAGCCAAGTAAAGTTATATTCCCCCTCGCGCGGCTCATATGCTGCCCAGGCAAACACACCCAGCGTAACGCTGTTCATTCCGGCCTTTTTCATCATGCGGATGTCCGCTTCAAGAATATCCGGGCGGTCCAGCCATTGATCCGGGTTATAATCGCCGCCGCACAGCATCACAGGGGCTTTGGTGATAAAGTTCATCGTGGATTCCCTTTCCTCTACACTGTAAAACATAAAACAAAAATTAGGAATCGGAAACCCGAAAGACGGAACTGGCGGTCTGCACCGAAATTCCTCATTCCTGATTTCCAATTCCTAAGGAAATACCGCATAATTCTAAGTGCCGATACGGCGAGCGAGGTGCGGCAGATGCTAAGCCAAAAGCGCAGATAATACTGGATGTCTTATCGAGCATTTTGGCAACGCAGATGCCGTGCCGCAGCCGCCGGAGCGGTGCTTAAGCCGTAAGGCGGGAATTGTGCGGTGTTGCCCTAATTATAGTAGATTCTGCAGCTATTGTGCCATGTGCAGTTGATGCAAAGGTTTAGCCCTTTGCTGCACCGGAGGTAATGCCCTCAACATAGAACTTCTGCATGATGACAAACAGGATGGAGATGGGGATAGCCACCAAAACACCGCCTGCGCAGAAACGGGAGAAGTAGCTGTTGACCAAAGCCTTTTGCAGCATGTTGTACAGGCCGATTGCCACCGTCCAGTCCGTCGAAACGCCGGAGTTCAGGATCATCTTTGCCACAACAAAGTCGGTCCACGGCGTCAGGAAGGAGTTGATAATGGTGTACACCAGGATCGGGCGGGACATCGGGATGACGATCTGGAAGAAGATGCGCGCTTCCGAAGCGCCGTCCAGCTTGGCGGCCTCACGCAGTGCCACAGGCACCGTATCAAAAAAGCCCTTACAGATCAGGTAGCCCAGGCCGGAAGAGCCCGCGTATACCATGATCAGACCGGCGTAAGAGTTGGTCAGGTTCATGTACTTCAAAACAAAGTACACAGCGATCATGGCCAGAACGCCGGGGAACAGGTTGACGGTAACGGACAAGTTCTGCAGCAGCTTGCGGCCCTTGAAGCGGCAGCAGCTTATGGCGTAAGCCACCATCAACACAAAGCAGGTGGAGATCACACAGTTAAAGCATGCCACAACCAGGGTGTTCATGAACCAGCGCGGGAACTGTGCAACAGAGTCCGGCTGTGTCATAATGCTGACGTAGTTCCACATGGTAAAGCTTTCCGGCACAAAGCGGGTAAAGTTGATGCCCTTATCGGTGGAGAACGAGGTCAGCAGCAGCCAGGCGATGGGTACCAGCCAGATAAAAGCCAGCAGTGCCAGCACCAGATGGCGGATAACGGAGAAGATGCCTTTTTTCACTTTGCTCTGCTTGAGCTGCTTTTGCACAGCGGCAGAGGATACAGCAGTGGTACTCAAGAGAACGTCGCCTCCTTCTTATTGATAAAGTGGAAGCATACAATCGTAAACACGGCGCACACAATGAACACCATAATGCCCAGCACGGCAGCCATCTTGTAGTTGTAGTAATCCTGCGTCAAGCGGAACAGCCAGGTAACCAGCAGGTCAATTTCCTTTGCGTTGGACTGTGCAAGGGCCTGGTTCTGGGTTACAAACACATCCTGCGTGAGCAGGTAAATGACGTTGAAGTTGTTGACGTTCTTGACGAAATCCGTTACCAGAGAGGGACCCTGCACGCTGAGCAGGTAGGGCAGCTTGATGCGGAAGAACATCTGCACCGGGTTGGCGCCGTCAATGCGGGCGGCCTCGATCATGTCAGCGGGAATGTTCATCAGCACGCCGGTAGCGATCAGCATCTGGTACGGCACGCCGATCCAGATATTGATCATGATGATGGTGAACATGGCCCAGCCCGGCTGGGTCAGGAACGGAATGTAAGAAAGGCCCTTATCCAGCAGGCCGATGTTATGCAGGAAGTCGGTAACGCCTGCATTGGCCATCATGGTATTGAAAATACCGTTGTTGGAGAAGAAGTTGCGCACCAGCAGCAGCGTAACGAACTGCGGCACCGCAATGGTCACCATGAACAGGGTACGCCAGAACTTGGGGAACTTGGTCTTTTTGTCATTGATGAACATTGCCATCAAAATGCCGCCAAAGAAGTTGGTAAAGGTGGCAAAGAATGCCCAAACCAACGTCCAGGTTAAAACCTTGGCAAAGGAATAACCAAACGTGGAGGTCATTCCGCCGCCGCCAAACAGGGTAAAGAAGTTGTTCAGCCCAACCCAGGTAAACAGTTCATTGGGCGGCATGTGCTGCTGGTCATAGTTGGTGAACGCAACGGCGATCAGGATGAACAGCGGCACAATGGTGAACACCACAACGCCCAGAACCGGCAGGGTGAGCAGGGTCACATAGAACTTTTCGTTCAGGTAAACGTTGATGTCCTGCACAAAGTTGTTGGTCTTTTTGCCAGCTTCACGGATCTTCTGCAGCTGATAGTTGGAAGATACCACCATCATGGTCGCCGCGATCAGTGCCGCGATCACGATAAAGGAGATCATGCTCATCAGCAGGATCTCAAACGAATTATCGTAATCGTTTACAACGTTTTTCATCGTGGCAACATCGAACACCATCTCCATTTTTACGGTGCCAAGGGTGCCGAACTTTGCCATGTTGGGTACGCCAAAGAATGCCAGGAAATACAGCGCAAAGCCCTGTACAAATGTGACCAGAAGCGCCTTCATCAGCTGGCCGTGGCCAATGTAGCCCAGACCCCATACAAAGAAGGATAGTTTGGTAAAGATATCGCCGTGCACAAAGTCATGACCAAATTTCTGCAAAAAATTGGGTTCCTTTGGTTCCGTGTGCAGGGCCGCAGCAGCGGATTTTGCCACAGGAATCTCTCCTTTCCAACGCGGTTACGCCAAGCGGCCCACACGTGCCCGGCAACCGTTCCGGACCGTTTGTGGGCCGTTGTTTTAGTGTATCAATGCAGCTTTTTTTGTTTTAACAATTACTGGGTAACCGGTGCGGTGATGCCAGCAACAGCATCTTCAATCAGGGTCTGGGGATCCTTGCCATCGGGGTTGCCGTTGACACAGATCTGGCCGAGGGTTTCAGCAGAAGCCCAGTAGTTGCCGCCGACGCGCTGCAGGTTAGCGTACTCAGACTGAGCAACAACAGCGGTCAGAGCCGGAGAAGAAGCGGCTGCCAGAGCATTGGTGTTGGAGGGGCCCTGTGCACGCTGCTGGAAGCGGAGGGTCTCGTTCTCTTCGTTGGTAACGTAATCAGCCAGCAGCATGGCAGCACCAACGTTAGAGCTGTGCGGGTTGACGCCGATCAGTTTGAAGCCGGAGAAGGAAGCCATCTGGACCTGCTCACCGTTCAGGGTGTAGGTGGGCAGCTTGCAGGCGGCGTAGTTGTCGCCCCAAACTTCAGCAGCGTCGTTTGCACGCCAGGTACCGTTAACGCCGGCAACCAGGGTGCCGTCCTTCAGCTTGCCGGTGAACTCTTCGTCCTTCAGGGCAATGAAGCCAGGGTTCTTGCAGATATCAATGACAGCCTGGGTAACATCAGCACCCGGTGCTTCGTTCCAGTTGCAGACGGTGTTCACGCCGTCATCAGCCAGGTTCAGGTTCAGGCCAGCGCCAGCATAGAAGCTGTACAGGTACCAGCCGTTGGCAACGTCCATGGAAACCTTCTTGCCGGCGGCGGCTGCCTTTTCCAGCATGGTATCCAGGCTCTTAACGTCATCCTCGGTGAAGAAGGATTTATCATAGAACATGAAGTAGCCGTTATCAGCGGTCAGGGGGTAAGCATACAGCTTGCCGTTCACGGTTGCAGCGTCAACAGAAGCTGCGGTGTTGCGGCTCTTGACGTCGTCAGCGTTCAGCTGAACTTCCTGCAGGGCGCCTGCCTGAACCAGCTCGTTCAGCTGGTCATCAGCAAATGCGTAAACGTCAGCAGCGGCGGTGGGGTCGGTCAGGACGGTATCCTTGGCTGTGGACTCGGACTGAGTGCCCAGGTTGATGGTGATCTTGCCGCCGTAATTGCCGTATTCTTTGATAAAGTTATCAGCGATGGTGCGCAGCAGTTCCTGGTCTTCCTCGGCGCCCCACATGGTCAGGGTAACGTCGTTGGCGAAAGCAGCGGCTGCAGCCTGCTGCAGAACGTCACCATCGTCAGCTGCGGTGCTGTCGGTGGAGGCGGCTTCGCTGGAAGCTGCAGTGCTGGTGGACTCTGCTGCGGAAGAGGCAGGTGCGGTGCTGCCGCATGCTGCCAGGGACAGTGCCATCAAGGCAGCTGTTGCAAGTGCGAGTTGCTTTTTCATAATCATTCTCCTTCATCTGCTATATCACAAGCTTCTCAAGGTTGCGCATTATCGTTGCGCAACTTTGTTTCACGACTTAAGAATACACGATTCTATTTTCAGTGTCAATGTTCATAACCAACATGTTTTACCATATTTTCTTGTGCATTTTTCACAGTCTGTTACACTTTTGTAACAATGTCGAATTTTGTATGCGCAACGCTGCGCAACTTTAGTACAGGCTTTTTAACAACAATCAGCCTTTCCTGGTGCACATGCTGTGCGCACAGGAAAGGCTGTATCAATCATCATATTTTACAATATTGGTAATATTGTCTATTTTGTGGACTCGCGCAAAATCACCTGATATCCCTGCATCTGGCGCAATGCGATTTGCTTGCCCGCCAAAATATCCAGCAGCATCCGGCATGCCGTGGCGCCCAGGCGCTCGCCGTCAAACTGAGCGGCCGAGATCTGCGGGTTTGAGCTGGTCAGCAGCTCACTATCATAAAAGCTGGCCAGTTTCACCTGTTCCGGTACCTTGATGTGCCGGGCGCGCAGCTCCTGCAGCACCGCGACCGCCATGCTGTCGTCCGCGCAGAGCAGACATTCGGGCTTTTGCTCCAGCGCACCTTCCAATGCATCGATCCGCTGTTCGCTGGTTTCAATGCCCGTCCAAATCAATTTCTGGTCCACCTGCACCCCACAGTCGGAAAATCCGCGCAGGTAGCCGCGCAGCCGGTCCGCGTTGACGGTATAGTCGGTGCAGCCGCCCATATAGGCAATGCGGCGCATGCCCAGCTGCAGCAGCAGGCGAGTCATCTCGGCAGACGCTCCTACCTGGTCGTTATCCACCTGGGGCACCTTATCGTCATCCACGCGGCCAATGGCCACAAAAGGCACATTGTGGCGCTGCAAAGTCTGCACACATTCATCGTGCAGCATCGTACGGGACAAAATCACGCCATCCACCTTGTAGGATTCCAGCTGGCGTTCCAGCTGGCCTACATCGGTTTCTCCCGCATAGCACAGCAGCAGGTCATACCCGCGCTGGGCCGCCATGTTCCACACACCGCCCATGCACTTGCGCAGGAACGGCAAGTCCAGCCGCATAAAATGCTTGGGGATCACCAGCGCAAGGTTGTTGGTTGGGCCCTGTTGCGCAGTGCGCAGCGGCGCAGCGGCATCCTGGCGGCCCTTGCCGATATAATCGAACACACGCGCGCGGGTAGCCTCGCTCACGCGCCCCTTGCCGGATATTGCGCGTGATACCGTTGTTTTTGATATATCCAATGCCTCCGCCACTTCCGCGATGGTCACTTCATCACGCTTACCTGCCATTCAGCACCCTCCTTTTCCCATGTTGCGCATGCGTTGCGCAGCAATAACAGCATATGTGTTTGTTGTACATTTGTCAATCTGCAAACAGCACAAAAAAAGCCTGCCAGATTTGGCAGGCTTGCCGCGCAGTACAGTCGTTCCAAGCATAGGCGTATGTCCGCCGCCCGGAATCTCTCCCGAAATTTTTCGTGCGTGTATTAAAAATTCTGTTGGGAGCATAGGGGCGCACATTGTGCGCCCGCCGCCTTGACATAGCAACACACATTTATGTCATGCACATGGCAAACCTCCGTGGGCGAACACTGTTCACCCTTACGGAGCATCTTTGTTTCCCTGACGTTTTCGATAGGTGTTGTGCTGCTTATTTTTTCTGCGGTTCGCCGTTGGCAATATCGCGCACAACCTCACCCGCAATGATCAACCCCGCGGCGGCGGGCACAAAGGCGTTGCTGCCGGGAACCTGGCGGCGCTGGGTACATTTGCGGGCCGTGTCGGGCGGGCAGATGCAATGGGTGCGGCAGCTGATGGTCATATCATCAATGGGGGTCAGTGCAGGCTCTTTGGAGTATACCACCTTCAGGTGCTTGACCCCGCGCTTGCGCAGCTCAGTGCGCATTACGCGGGCCAGCGGGCAGACGGAGGTATCGTAAATATCCGCAACTTCCAGGGCGGAAGCATCCAGCTTGTTGCCCGCGCCCATGCAGCTGATGATGGGCGTGCCCGTTGCCTGCGCCTGCATGACCAGTTCCAGCTTGCCCTTTACCGTGTCGATGGCATCGACCACATAGTCGTACTGGCTGAAATCGAACTGGTCGGCGGTGTCTGGCATGTAGAACGTCTTGTAGGTGTTCACCACGGCGTCCGGGTTGATATCATGGATGCGCTCTTCCGCCACATCCACCTTGTATTTGCCCACCGTTTTGTGGGTGGCCAGGATCTGGCGGTTCAGGTTGGTTAGGCAGACCTTGTCGTCATCAATCAGGTCCAGCGTGCCAATGCCGCTGCGTGCCAGTGCTTCCACCGTATAGCCTCCAACACCGCCAACGCCAAACACGGCCACACGGGCGTTGTACAGGCGCTCCATTGCCTCCTTGCCAAACAACAACTGCGTTCTTGAAAACTGATTCAGCATACTGCCTGCTCCCCCATGGTTTTGTAAATTAACAAACAAATGGGCGGGTTCGCGCCCGCCCAACCTATCAAATCGGTAGTCTTTTCAAATTATAAAGCGCAGCATACAAAAAGTCAAGGGGAAGCCCTGCGCAGAGCTTCCCCCTGACATATGTTTTGCATTTTACAGCTCGCTGCCGTTTGTGGCGATCACATGGGCGTACCACGCAGCGGAATCCTTGGGGATGCGTTCCATGGTGCGGTAGTCCACATAAATCAGCCCAAAGCGCTTGCTGTAGCCTTCGGCCCACTCATAGTTATTCATGATTGACCAGTAGGTATAACCGATCAGCGGGTAGCCCTCCTGCAAGGCGCGGCGGGCGGCCAGCAGGTGGCGGTGCACATAATCAATGCGCTGCGGGTCGTGCACTTTACCGTCCAGCATTACAAAATCTGTGTTGGCCATGCCGTTCTCGGTAATCAGGATGGGCCGGCCATACCGCTGGTTCAAAAAGCGGATGGCCCAATAGATGCAGTCCGGCGTGATGGGCCATTCCATCGCAGTGCGCGGGCTGCCCTGCCAGGTGTTGGCGGTATACTCGCTGCCCGGCTGCTGGGCCGCGCAGGCATTGTAGACGTTAAAGCCCAGATAATCCAGCGGCTGGTGCAGCAGCTCCAGTTCCTGCGGGGTGAACACATCCGCCCCCAGGGCTTTGGCCATCGGTTCCGGCACCCTGCCCAGCAGAACGGGGTCGCACCACCAGCTGATGGAATAGCAGCCTTCCACCTCCATCGTCCGGCGGTAAGCTTCGGCGATGGCGGCTTCGCTTTCATCCCCGCAGGGCGAAAACACCGGTCCGGTGGGAGCATACCCCACCTTAGGCGGCGAATGATGTGGCGCGGCCCGTCCGCGGGACGATGCAAGCATCGTCCCCTACAAATATTGGCAGCGTTTATAGCAACCGGCAGGGTCTCTTCCCGGCGCGATGAGGGCATCATGCCCTACAGATCAAACCGCCGGGCCTGGCCCTTACCGCAAAATTCCTAATTACTCATTCCTAATTTCTAATTCTTCCATCCAACTCCTCACTCCTACCCCCTAACTCACTTCATGAGCATTTCCGCCGCCTTCGCCAGCTCCGCGTTTACCGCATCGGCTTCCGCTTCGCTCTTGCCCACGGCGGACAGATACACTTTGATTTTCGGCTCGGTGCCGGAGGGGCGCACCATCAGCTTGTGGCCACCCGCCAGGTGGTATTCCAGCACGTTGGCGCGGGGCAGGCCGGTGCCATCGGTATCATAATCCGCAACACGCTCCACCGCATAGCCCGCAATCTCTTTGGGCGGGTCAGCGCGCAGAGTCTTCATCAGGTTCTGCATGGTGTACATGCCGGTTTCGCCCTCAAAGGCAAAGCTGCACAGGGCGTTGCGGTAATAGCCAAACTCTTTGTACAGCGCTTCAATGGCATCCAGCAGCGTCATGCCCTGCTGGGCATACCAGGCGGCGGCTTCACACACCAGCAGCGTGGCGTTCACGGCATCCTTATCTCGCACATGTCCGCCGGACAGGTAACCATAGCTCTCCTCAAAGCCAAAGATATAGCGTTCCACATGGCCCTCTGCTTCCAGCTTGCCGATCTGCTCGCCGATGAACTTAAAGCCCGTCAGGGTGCGGCGCAGCTCCACGCCGTACTTTTTGGCAACCGGCGTTGCCATATCGGTGGAAACAATGGTGGTCACGGCCACGGGATCCTTGGGCATGGTGCCGCGGGCCAGGCGGGTACGGCAGATATAATCCAGCAGGATAATACCCATCTCGTTGCCGGTGATCAGCCGGTAGCCGCCCTTGCCGTCCGGCACAGCGGTGCCGCAGCGGTCACAGTCGGGGTCGGTGCCAAGCAGTAGATCCGGGTGTGCTTTATCGCACAGTTCCAGGCCCTTCTGCATGGCTTCGCGGATTTCCGGGTTGGGATACGGGCAGGTGGGGAAGTTCCCATCCGGTGTTTCCTGCTCCGGCACCACCGTCACATGGGTCACACCCAGCTTTGCCAGCAGTTTTTTTACGCACTCCAGGCCGGTGCCGTTCAGCGGGGTGTACACCAGCTTGAGCTGCTCAATGCCGGTGCCATCGCCAACGCGCTGGTCATATACAGCCTGTACAAAATCATCCAGGCATTTGTCGTCAATGCTCACAATGCGGCCTGCCTGCACACCGGCTTCATAATCCACCAGCTTTACGCCGTCAAAGCAGTCCACTTTTTCGATTGCAACCAGAATTTTATCTGCCACTTCCAGCGTGATCTGGCAGCCATCGGCGCCATACACTTTATAGCCGTTGTACTTGGCCGGGTTGTGGCTGGCTGTAATGCAGACGCCTGCCCCGCAGCCCAGATAGCGCACCGCCCAGGAAAGTGCGGGCGTGGGCTCCAGCCGCGGGTACACGCAGGCGGTAATGCCGTTTGCCGCCAGCACGCGGGCAGCTTCGCGGGTGAACAATTCGCCGTTATTGCGGCTGTCATGCGCAATGGCGATCTTTTTTGGCAGGTCGGTCGCGTTCAGGTAATCGGCCAAGCCCTGGGTGGCCTTGCGCACCGTGTACAGGTTCATGCGGTTGGTGCCCGCCCCCAGCACACCGCGCAGGCCGCCGGTGCCAAATTCCAGGTCACGGTAAAAACGGTCCGTGATAGCAGCATCATCCCCGGCAATGCCGTGCAGTTCTTCCGCCACAGCGGTATCCAGTTCCGGCTGGGCCAGCCAACGGTCATACAGTTCTTTCGCTGTATTCATAACAGCACCTTCTTCCTCAAAGTCTGTTTCAGGAAGTGTTCGTTGTTTATCAAACATTTACACGGCCCTTATTATAGCAGATACTTGGCCGCAAAAAAAGCCGCGGCGGGTAAAAATTTTACCAGCCGCGGAAATTATACATTTTGTATTATTCTTTCGTTTACACCGTATCGCGCAGCACACCGGCGTGTTCCAGCCCCACCATCACCACGGGGATCAACACCAGCTGCAACACAATGCCCGGCAGCGCGGTGGCAAATGCACCGGCAATGAACATCTGCATGGTAAAGCCATTGCCGCCAAGGCCCAGCAGCACGGTTTGGGCCACGCCCCACACAGCGCGCCCGGCCAGCATGGCGGGCACCAGCGCCATATAAACGCCCGCCACGCCGCGCTTGTTCAGCTTGGCATACAGCAGGCCGATCACCGCGCCATAGGCAGCCAGCTCAAACGCCATGCCAATGCCGGTGGGGTACAGCACCGGCATGCCAAACAACAGCCCGCGCAGCAGCGGCATTACCGCGCCAACGGCCAGGCCATACGGCCAGCCGCATACCATGCCGCACAGCAGCACGGGAATGTGCATCGGCAGCAGCATTTTGCCGATCTGCGGGATCTGCCCGGTGATAAGCGGCAGCACCAGGCCCAGGGCCAAAAACAGGGCGGAAAGGGTCAGCTTACGGGTGGATGTTTTCATGATTCAAACTCCTCACATTCTATTTTTTTATTTGATTCCACAGTTTGACAGCAGCAGAACACCATGATACGATGATGGTAAAACAGAGATAAAGAAAGAGGTTTTCTTTTATGGAAATTCTTGTGATTGACGGACAGGGCGGCGGGCTGGGCCGCCAGCTGGTTGCCGCCGTTAAAAAGGCCGTTCCGCAGGCGGTGGTAACGGCCATTGGCACCAACAGCGCGGCCACTTCCGCCATGATGAAAGCCGGGGCTGACCGCGCTGCCACCGGCGAGAACGCCGTGGTGGTGGGCTGCCGCCGGGCGGATGTCATTTTGGGGCCCATCGGCATTGTGATGGCTGACGCCCTGCTGGGCGAAATCACCCCCGCCATGGCGCAGGCCGTAGCCCAAAGCGATGCCCGCCGCATCCTGATCCCCGCCAACCGGTGCGATACCCTGGTGGTTGGAGTGAGCGCCCCCATCGGCACCCTGGTGGAGCAGGCCGCCGCGGCCGTGCTGGACGGCTGCCGGAACTAAAGCGTATCGGAAAACCGCATAAAAATCCACAAAAACAAAATGCAGAAAATATCCCGTCCCCCTGCTGGGGAACACGATACCTTCTGCATATCTATCATCAAAGCAATATCAAGTTGTCATCTGCCATACGGTGCAGCATGCACCAGGATGTTGGGCGCTTCTGCGCCGCAGGGCCGGCTTCCTGCCGGTCGATTGATATTATTATAGTATAAGGCGGCGTGCTGCGTCAAGCCCACCGCCGGAGGAACTGCCATGAAACTGATGATTGCATCCGACCTGCACGGTTCGGCTTTTTACTGCAGGCAGCTACTTGCCGCCATGGAGCGCGAGCAGCCGGACAAGCTGTTGCTGCTGGGGGATATTCTGTACCACGGCCCCCGCAACGACCTGCCGGAGGGCTACGCCCCCAAAGAGGTAATTGCCATGCTGAACCCCTTGCGGGAGCGGCTGCTGTGCGTGCGCGGCAACTGCGATACCGAGGTGGACCAGATGGTGCTGGACTTCCCGATTTTGGCCGACTATGCCCTGCTGTATGCCGGTTCCCGCACAGTGTTTGCCACCCACGGCCACCATTACAACACGGCCTGCCCGCCGCCGCTTGCCAAGGGGGATATTTTGCTGCACGGCCACACTCATGTGCCCGCCTGGCAGGAATTTGGCAGCGGCAATTTGTATCTGAACCCCGGTTCCGTTGCCATCCCGAAGGAAAACAGCGCCCATTCCTATATGATGCTGACCGATTCCGGCTTTGCCTGGAAAGATCTTGAAGGCAGCATATACCATACACTCGCATTGGATTGCCCAAACTGCGGTTGAATCAATCGCTTGTGCGGTGTAAAATAAAGTGGGGTGGGATTCTTTTGTCCCACGCGCCAACAACCATACAAATTTCATCATATAAAGGCAATACCGCATAATTCTAAGTGCCGATACGGCGAGCGAGGTGCGGCAGATG
>OGWY01001684.1_pt1 | contig 16950 bp, 18 predicted proteins | sample 1576121 | NCBI WGS metagenome assembly OGWY01 (sample SAMEA3541543, study PRJEB24748) | human gut metagenome | biome: human gut; feature: human-associated habitat; material: faeces | place: China | collected 2012 | reverse complement strand
ACAAATCCCTCTACTTCACTACTAAATCACCTTTGAATAACTTTAAAACTTTCAATCATTTCATTTAAAAATAAAAAAACTTCTTAAAAATAAATTAATCTACTAACATTTAAATCTATTTCCTCAATATAATAGTTAGACAAAACAACTTCACGATTTGTTAAAACTTTTTAAAAACTCCTCCTTTTAAAAATTAAAACATCTTTGAAACTGTGTGATGGCTATTTTAACTGCTTTAAATATTTTTCTATCTTCTAACTATTATTACAAACTTTAGACGTTTATTTTTAAAAAAAAGTTTTAATTTTTTAGAAAATTATTTTGATAGTATATTAAAGGAAAAATAGAGATAAAGTTGTAGTTAACACTAACTTATTTTTTATTTTAAAAGGAGGAGTAAAATGGCGTATAGAATAAATAAAGATGATGTGGAGCTTGTGAAGCAGTATGTCCTGTGACATGTATATCTGAAGTTGAAGATGGGAAAATAAATGAGAATGAGTGTATAGACTGTGGTTCGTGTGCCTCTGTCTGCCCAGTATCTTGCATATCATAAGTGTAATAATTATATATCATAATAAAAAAGGATTAGGCTATTTTAGCTTAATCCTTTAAATTTTTATTATAGATTATTCATCTCCAAGATAAATTTCTTCTTTATAGTTTTTTAAAATTAGGTCAAAATACTCTCTCACAGGAATGGTTTCTTTATAATTCCAAACAGTTATAAAAAGTGGATCTATTTCTAATAAAATTTCACTTTCTAAAAAAGAATAGTTTTCGTAAGAACTTTTAAAATTTTTTTTAAATAATGTGTTAAAAATATCATTCTCTATGGGTTTACCAATAATTTTAGCAATTCCTTCTATTTGGATATTATCAATACAAATAGATACTTTTGGATTGTTTAAAATCTGCTTTATTTTTAAGAATCTTTGATCTGTTTGACAATAAAATTTATGCTCAAAGATTACAAATGACATCATTCTAGAAGTAACTCTATTCTCGCTAGAAGTTGATAAAACAGCTTTCTTAGCTTCTCCTATTCCTTGAAATAATTTAATTAGTTTTTTATCATACATATTTTCCCCCGGTTAAAACTTTTTAGTTATAAATTTATGATATTATACATTAATTTAAAATAATTAACTATAAAAATATAAATGACCGTTTTTTATATTATTAAACTTTTTCTATTTCATGTAATTGCGGATAATGTAATAAGTTATTTTCTTCCAGGTATTTATAAGTTTTATTTAAACCGTCGAATAAATCATATTTATTCTTAAATCCAACTGATTTAATTTTATCTATACTTCCAAATAAATGAGTATCTCTAAATGGGAACCAATCTCTTGCTTTTAATCCTGTATTTTCTAAATTTATATATTTTATATCAGCTTTTTTACTAACTATTTTTGCACAAATTTTTACATAATTATTAAATGTTACGGATTCATCTCCACTAATATTAAAAATACCATTATAAAAATCAGGGTTATTAATAGAATAAAGTATTGCTTCTACTAAATCATCAATATATCCAAATTGAACTATTTCTTCACCTTTATTAGGCAAAAAAATAGATAAGTTATTTATAATTCTTGAAAATATATAAGATTCTCGATCTAAATTATTTCCTATCCCATATATATAAAAGGGTCTAAAAATAGTATAGTTACACTCAGAAGAAAGTTCTAAAATCTTTTGCTCAGATAAAAACTTATTTTTAGCATATTCTCCCCAAATTGGATTTTGTCCAGTTGTTTCAGTTTCTTTTATTGGAAAACTTTGAATATTATTATAAATAGAAGCACTACTTATGTATATATATTGTTTAAATTTATTTTTCATAATTTTATAAATATTTTCTATTTGAAGTGGGGTGTATCCAGAAATATCTATAATTATATCAACACTTAAATCTTTTAGAGCTACATCCAGTTCATAATAATTATCTCTGTCTGATTTTATAAATTTAGCTCCCATAGGATTTTCCCTATTTCCTCTATTTAAAAGATACAAATCATAATTTAAATCAATTAATTTTTGAGAAATTGCACGTCCTAAAAATTGATTTCCACCTAATAATAAAATTTTCATTTTTCTCCTTTATTTTAGATTTGACATATACTAAAGTTATTAACCTAATATTATTGTTTATTATAAAATGTTTTATTATTCTATTTCAATAAAAAAAGGGAACATAAATTTCTCTTTAATAAGTTGATTTTTAATCTCTTTTATATTCTTCTAAGATTTTATCTGACTATAATTTTGTATATTTTTTTCCTCATTTTTTATTTTTTTTAAAGCAATAATACATCCAATAATAACTATTAAAGTTCCAATTCCTTGATTTAAATTTATATTCTCTCCTAGTGTGAAATAACCTACTATAGCTGTTGATAAAGGTATTATTAATTGAATTATATTAAAAACAACTACTCCTTCTTTTTGAACTATATAAAAAGCCATTAGCATTCCTGTGAGCATTCCATAAATTCCTGCTAAACTTAATCCAATTAATAAACCTACTCCAACTTCCTTAAGTTGAATAATTTTTCCAGTATTAATAGCTAGTGTTAAATATATTAATCCAGATAGAGTTGCAGTTGAAGCACTTATAACTATTGTATGTAATTTTTTAGCCACATTTTTTACAATTAAATTTTGAATAGATTGTATAAAAATTGCTGTTCCTAAAAATATAGCTCCTTTAATAAAGTCTGTACTGTTACTATTTTTATTTCCATAAATGACAAAAATTAAAGATCCAATCACTGCTAAAAAACTTCCTATATAAAAATTTTTATGTTTAATTCGTTCTCTTTCATCTTTATAAACAATGGCAGCCATAAGAATGGCTAGAGGCATTGCTAAAATACCAAAGATACTTCCAGCTAATGCTGATGTATTTTTTAATCCATTTATAAAAAAATACATGTTTCCAGTCATAAATATTCCTAATAATAAAAGTTTTAAAATTATAGTGGGTGTTTCAAGTATTTTTTTTAATTCTTTTCTAAATTTAAATAAACAAATTAGAATAAAAAGTATTCCTCCAGAAAGAAATCTAACTGCATTGTTATTAATTGTTTCAAAATTCATACTCATAAATCTCATAATTGGAAATCCAAATCCCATAAAAATGATATAAAAAATTGCTGCCTGTTTCAGTAGCTGCATATAATCTACATTTGCAAAATATTGGTTTAAATCATCCCATTCATTTTTCATTTGTACCCTCCCCAAATAATATAATTATTTTAATAATAATATTATTTTTTTAAATTATCAATCTTTTTTTGTTCACGAGAACATATTTTTAAAATTTATGTTTTATTAACTAAAAATAAGAATTCTTAGATTATTGATTATATTGAGAAAATGGTAGATTTGATTTCGAAATACAAAAAAAGCTTGTTGGGACACTCCCTTTTAAAAGATAAAATGATAAAGATTTTTAAGTTAGATTTTTTGGAACTACTAAATGAGTTACTAAAGGAGTTAATAGCTAAAATTTATAAAAAAAATTAAAAACCTGAGAAGAATCTTAGGTTTTTAATTTTAAGTAACCAGTATTTAATTAGTTATTTTCTGAATATATTTATTTAAAGCTACTATACATAATAATTGGTGAAACAATTCTATGATAGTATCACTAAAAATTAAAATATTTGCTCTAATTTCATAATATTATTTTCATAAAAAAAAGTTTCAATTCGTTCTTTAGAGTTAAGAAGGGTAGATTTGATAAGTTCTAACTTTTCATGAGATACTCTAAATATTGGGAAACTTACACTTATAGATGCTAATATTTTATTTTTATGAATTAAAGGAACAGCAATACAAGCAGTTTGTTCATTGATTTCTTCTATTTCTGAAGCAATTGAAGTTTCTCTTATTTCTTTTAATTGAATTTCAAGAAGATTTAAATCTGTTATTGTATTTTTAGTAAATGCTTTTAATTCAGTAGGATAAATAATCTTAAGTTCCTCTAACGATTTATTACTTAAAAGAGCCTTTCCTAAAGCTGTACAATAAGCTGGAAATTTTTTACCAACAGATGAAATAATTCTTATAGGATTTTCACAATCAAATTTTGCAATATATAAAACTTGATTATTAATAAGTATTCCCATTTGGCAAATTTCATTAGTCTCATTCACAATATATTTCATTTCATTTTTTATAAAATCTAAAGCAGTAAGATCTTTTGAATACGAAGTTCCAATACAATATGTCATTATTCCTATTGAATATTTAGAATTATTTTCATTATAAAAAATAAATTTATTATTAAGAAGTGTGTGCAAAATAGGTGAAAGAGTTCCTTTAGGAATATGTAATATATTAGAAATTTCAGTTAAACTTAATCCATGGTTATGTATAGATAGTATTTCTAAAACATTTAAAACTCGAAGTGTAGGATTGTGTATAGTATTATTCAAAATATTACCTCCTAATTAAAATAGTTTTATATTAATTATATCCAAAAAATAAAGAATAGTAAATATTAAAAAAAATTTGACAATTTAAAAATCATAAAGTATATAGGTAACATAAGATATTTGTATATACGAATAAAGTTCGTATATACAAACGCAATGAATTTAAGGAGGAGTTTTATATGAAAATATTAAAAGCGGTTCAAAAAGTTCCAGCTGGAATGATGATTATTCCATTATTAATTGGAGCAACATTAAATACTTTTTTACCTCATTGGTTAAAAATTGGTTCTTTTACAACAGCAACTTTTTCTAACGCAGGAGCAGCAACAGCTATGGGAATTCAATTATTTTGTTTAGGGACAACTTTACAAGTAGGAGATATGCCAAAAGTATTTAAAAGAGGTGGAATTTTATTAATTTCAAAATTTATTATAGGAGCTGGAATAGGAATTTTTATTGGAAAATTCTTTGGAATGGAAGGGGTACTGGGGTTAACATCTTTAGCAATAATAAGTGCAATTACAAATAGTAATGGATCTGTCTATTTAGCTTTATCAAAATCTTACGGTGATTCATCAGATTGTGCGGCAACTGCTTTATTGGCATTGAATGATGGACCATTGTTTACACTAATTGCTTTAGGAGCATCAGGGTTAGCAAATGTTCCAATTATGGCATTAGTGGCTACAGTAATTCCTATAATAGTGGGAATGATTCTTGGAAATTTAGATAAAGAAATAAGAGATTTTTTTTCACCAATGGGAGATAAATTAATACCTTTTGTAGGGTTAACATTAGGGGCAGGAATAAATTTAAGTAATGTTGTAAAAGGTGGAGGACCAGGAATTTTATTAGGACTTATTACATTATTTGTTGGAGGATCATTTATAGTTTTCTGCGATAGAATTATTGGAAAAAGACCTGGTTATGCAGGATGGGCAGTAGCAACAACGGCAGGAAATGCTGTAGCAGTTCCTGCTGCGGTAGCATTAATAGATCCCCGTTATGCACAACATGTATCGGTGACAACGGCACAAGTTGCAGCTTCAGTTGTGGTAACAGCTATTTTAGCTCCTTTAGTTACTAATTATTGGGCAAAAAAATATGGATCTCCACAATTTCAAAATAATAATACAGATACAAATATTTTAATAAAAGAGGAGGAAGCTTAATATGATAAAAGCTTTAGTAATTGACAAAAATGACAATGTAGGGGTTGTTATAGAATCTGGTACAAAGGGTGACAAAGTTATTTATAAGGTAAATGAAAAAACAGAAGAAGCAACATTATTAACAGATATGGTTATATATCATAAATTTGCAATTACAGATATAAAAAAAGGCGATCCAATAATTAAATATGGTGAACATATTGGACTTGCAGGAGAAGATATAAAAAAAGGAGAACATGTCCATGAGCATAATGTTGAAAGTCATAGAGAGATTTTAAAATAAATTATTAAATTTAGAAATTTAAATAATAGGAGGATTTTTATGAAATTTTTAGGATATAAAAGACCAGATGGAAAAGTAGGAATAAGAAATAAAGTTTTTATTTTACCTGCCAGTGTTTGTGCTTCTGATACGACACGTATAGTTGCTTCTCAAGTTGAAGGAACAGTTACATTCAACAATCAAAATGGATGTTCTCAAGTGGGACCAGACCAAGAATTCACAATGGATGTTATGGCAGGGATGGCAGCTAATCCAAATGTTTATGGAACAATAGTTATATCTTTAGGGTGTGAGAATTGTCAAATGGATTTAGTTGTAAAAGCAATACAAGAAAGAACAAATAAGCCAGTTGTTCAGTTTATTATACAAGAAAATGGAGGTACAATAAAAACTATTGAAAAGGCAGTTAGAGCTGCTAGAAAAATGGTTCAAGATGCTTCAAAACTTCAAAGGGAAGAATTTCCAATTTCAAAATTAATAATAGGTACAGAGTGTGGAGGATCTGATATGACTTCTGGATTAGCTTCCAACCCTGTAATTGGAGAATTAAGCGATAGAATAGTTGAAGCGGGTGGAACTTCTATTTTATCAGAAACAACAGAATTGATAGGTGCTGAACACATTTTAGCAAAGAGAGCTAAAGATGAAAAAGTTAAAGAAAGAATCTATGAAATAATATATAGATATGAAAATGCAATAAGATTAGTTGGAGCGGAAGTAAGAGAAGGAAATCCATCTCCAGGAAATAAAGCAGGAGGCTTGACAACTTTAGAAGAAAAATCTCTAGGATGTATTCATAAGGGAGGGCATAGTCAGATTATGGAAGTTTATGATTATGCTAAAGAAGTTAAAGAAAAAGGACTTGTTATTATGGACACACCAGGAAATGATCCATCATCAATTGCAGGAATGGTTGCAGGAGGAGCACAAGTTGTTGTCTTTTCTACAGGAAGAGGAACTCCTACAGGGAATCCAATAGCTCCAGTTATAAAAATAACAGGAAATAAAATAACTTTTAAAAATATGGAAGATAATATTGATTATGATGTTAGCTCTTTAATATATCAAGAGAAAACTTTAGAAGAATTAGGTGAAGAGTTATTAAATGAAGTTTTAGAAGTTTCTAGTGGAAAACAGACTAAATCAGAAATTTTAGGTTATACTGAAACTGCAATAGCTAGAGTTTGTAACTATATGTAAAATACAAAATAGGAGGAAATACTGTGAAAAAAGCTAAATATTTAACACCTGTAATTACTGCATTTAATAAAGAAAGAGAAATTGATATAAAAGGAAATAAAGAAATTTGGGAGCATTTAATAAATGGTGGTGTGGATGGAATTGTTTTATTGGGAAGTACAGGAGAATTTTTTAATATGTCAATGCTTCAAAAAAAGGAATTAATAAAAGTAGCAATAGAGCATATAAATAAAAGAATTCCTTTGTTTGTAGGAACAGGATCCATGAATATTGAAGAAACAATAGAACTTTCAAACTATGCTCTAAATTTAGGAGCAGATGGAGTTATGATAATAGGTCCTTACTATTTTCCTGTAAATGATAGAGATTTAGAGAATTTTTATTCTAAATTAGCTATAAATATTAATGGAAATATATATTTATATAATTTTCCTAAAATGACTGGTCATGATATAAATCCTAAAGTACTTTTAAATTTATTAGAAAAACATCAAAATATAATTGGATATAAAGATACTGTCTCTGAAATGAGTCATACACGAAACTTAATTCAAGCAATTAAAGATAAATATCCAAATTTTATAATTTATTCAGGATATGATGACAACTTTGTTCATAATATTTTATCTGGAGGAAATGGGTGCATAGGAGCATTATCAAATTTATATCCACAAATATTTAAACAATGGGTTGATGCCATTAACAATAAAGATATTATAAATATTGAAAAATTTCAAAAATTAATTGATAGTGTAATGGAAATATATGATGTAGAAACTCCATTTATTCCTGTATTAAAAAAAGCTTTGATTCTAAATGGAATAAAAATTGAAGAATATTGTACTGAACCATTTGGAGTAATAAGTGAAATTCAAGTTTCAAAATTAAAAAAAATATTAGAAAAAATTAAGTAAATAAATGGAGAAAATATGGAGACAAACTCTTTAATTAAATTCGTTAAATATAAAAAAGATAGAATAGAAAGTTTTGGAATTTTTTATAAAGATAACTTTATAATTTCTAAAGATAAATTCGAATGCTTAAAGAAATTTAATAGTATAGAAGAAGTTATTGAGAACTTTACACCTATCGATGCAGATTTAATACTAGAGCATTTAAAAAATAATTTAGACTTAGCTCTTTTAATAAATATAAATGATATAGAGATTTTATCCCCAATAAAAAAAACTAGACATGATATAATTTGTGTGGGGTTAAACTATAAAGATCATATTAGGGAGATGAAAGAAAATTTTGAAATAAACACAACATATTTTTCTAAAAGAGTTAATTTTATTAATAATCCTAATAGTGAAATAAAATATGATTTTTCCATAGATAATACTTTAGATTATGAAGTTGAATTAGCTATCATAATCGGTAAATCAGGAAAAAATATAAAAAAGGAAGAAGCTGAAAATTATATTTTTGGTTATACAATATTAAATGATTTAACAGCTAGAGAGACGCAAAAATTAGGAGGACAATGGTATAGAGGGAAAAGTTTAGATAATCTCCTAACACTTGGACCAAATATAGTTTATAAAAAAAATTTTGATGCTTTAAATTTAAAAATAAAAAGTATTGTAAATGGAGAAATTAGACAATCTTCAAATACAAAACTTATGATAAAAAATATCTATGAAATTATAGAAGAAATTTCTTACGGATTAACTTTAGAACCAGGAGATATTATTTCAACAGGAACTTGCTCAGGTGTAGGTGCAGGATTTAATCCACCTAAATACTTAAAGAGTAAAGATAAAGTTGAATGTTATATTGAAAATATAGGTATTTTAAAAAATACAATTTTATAAGAATTATTTTTATAAAATTATAAAGGAAGTGGTGGTATGTTAGCAGTTAGAAAAATATATTGGCCTGCTTTAAATATTGTGGGACCTGGTGCACTAAGTGAAGGAATACAAGAGATAGCTAAAATGAACTTAGGAAAGGCTTTAATTGTAACAGATAAAGGAATAATTGAAGCTCAAATAATTGATGATGTGACTAAAAAATTAACAGAGAATAATTTAGAGTTTGCTATTTTTTCAGAGGTATCTCCAAATCCAACTGTAAAAAATGTAAATGAAGGATTAGAGTTATTAAAAAAAGAAAACTGTGATTATATAATATCTTTAGGTGGAGGTTCTCCTCAAGATACAGCTAAAGCTATTGGAATATTAGCCACAAATGGCGGAGATATAAGAGATTATAATGGAGTATTTTTATCAAAAAATAAATCTCTTCCAATTATTGCAATAAATACAACTTCAGGTACGGCTTCAGAAGTAACGATTAACTATGTTATAACAGATGAAGAAAAAAAAGTAAAAATGGTTATAGTAGACAGTAATTCTTTAGCAACAATATCTATAAATGATCCTGAACTTATGCTGAAAAAACCTAAACAATTAACAGCAGCAACAGGTATGGACGCTTTAACTCATGCTATAGAAGCTTATACAACTTTAGGAGCATATAGATTAAGTGATGCATTGACACTAGAATCTATAAAGATAATTGGAGAATCTTTAGAAAATGCAGTTGAAAATGGTGAGGATTTAGAAGCAAGATCAAAAATGGCTTGGGGATCATTTATCGCTGGGTTAGCATTCTCTAATTGCGGTCTTGGAATAGTTCATTCAATGGCACATCAATTGGGATCTGAATATAACTTACCTCATGGAGTTGCAAATGCAATACTTTTACCAGAAGTTGTAGAATATAATTTATCTTCTAATTATAAAAAATTTAAAGAAATTGCAGAAGCGTTAGGTGAAAATGTAAAACTATTATCAGATGAAGAGGGAGCTAAAAAAGCAGTTGAAGCTATAAGAAAATTATCAAATAAAATAGATATTCCTAAATTAAAAGATACCAAATTTAACTTAGAAGATATACAGAAATTATCAAATCAGGCTTTTAATGATATTTGTACTGGAGGAAATCCAAAGAAAGTAACAGTTGAAGCAATTGAAAATATATATTTGAAAGCATACAAGAATTAAAAAGAACATAAGTAATGGAAGATTTCCAAATTTAGTGTAAATTGTAAAAATTAAATATATATATATTTTACCTTCTTAGCTATTAATTTGTATAATTAAATTAATAACTGAGGAGGTTTTTTTACATATAGAAAAAATTTAGAAGTAAATCCACTTTAAATAAAAAACTATTTCCTAACGAATAATCATTGGTTTTGTTGAGAAAAATGTAAAATTGGTGCCAAAGGACAACAAAACTGATTTGATGCCATAAGATCTTTTAAATATTGAATTATTCAAACGTACGTGTTAATTATACGTATATAGAGGTGATTTCTAATGACGTCTAAGGAAATCATCAAACGCCTAAAGGAAGAAGTATGAGTTTAATCCCACCCGTTTCCAACGAAAATATAAAGGAGTGATGATTCAATGAAAGATATTTTTATTTTCCCAGCAGTTTTTTCAAAAGATGACGATGGATATAGTTTTTATTTTCCAGGTATTGAAGGAGCTTTTACTTGTGGGGATACATTTGAAGAGGCAGTTTTTATGGCAAAGATTGCTTGGAATTAAATTTAGATGGTATTGAAGAGTTCCCTAAAGTGATAGATATTGAAGATATTAAACTTGAAAAAAACGAGTACGTAGTTATGATTCAAGCTGATATGGTTTCATATAGAAAGAAATATCATTCTCAATCAGTAAAAAAGACATTGACCATTCCAAAATGGTTAAACAATCTTGGAGTTCAAAAGAAAGTTAATTTTTCAAAATTACTTCAAGAATCTTTGAAAAAAGAGCTAATTTTATTTTAAGACTCTTTTTTTATATTTTCCAATTTTTTAAGAGCTCTATAATCACTCCTAGAATTTTTCATAAAAGCTAAAAGGCAATAGATACAAGATAGAAATCCTAAAATACCTGTAAAGATAAATAGTAATCCGATGTTAGATCCTGTTGTATTATAGAAGATAGCAGTCATTAAAGCATTATTATTTTCAGAAAAAGTTGTTAAATATTTTTCAACAATTAATCCACCAAATAGCATTCCTATAGGTCTTGAAATTGATTCAAATGTATTTCTACACGTAAATATTTTACCTCTATGCTCTAATGGAACTCTATCTCTCCAAATATAAGCTTTATTAGCATCAGAGAATGGAATAAAGAATGCAGCGAAGAATGCTCCAAAATACCATATAATAGGAGAACGACCTACTGCTAAGAAGATATCTCCTAGAATAAAAGAGAAGGCAATAGTTATATAAATAATCTTTTCTTTTGATATTTTAAAAGAAAATAGAGAAACTGACATTCCGCCTAAAATAAATCCTAATCCTAAAAACATATTTACAAGTCCTAGTATCTCTGCATTATTATTAGTTCTACTTAAAATTAATGGTGATATTAAGCTAAAATATGTCATACCTGAAAATAGATTAACCAGGAAAAATAAAAACATTAAATTTCTTAAATCTTTAATTTTTTTAATTTCGTTATATGAAAAGAGAAATTCTAAATAGATTTGTTTTAGATTAATTTTATTTATTTTTAGATTTTCTTTTGGAACTTTCATAGAAAATAAGGTGAAAAAAGCAATTAAAAATGTAATTAGATCTAAAATAATGATGTTATCCATTCCAATTTTTGTGTATAAAACTGCTCCAAGTACTGGGCTTAAAAGCATAGCTACTCCAGATAAAAAAGAGATAAAACCATTAAACTTTATAAAACTTTCTTTAGAGAAAATAATTGTGTTTAAAATATTTTTAGATGAATCTTGTAAGCATGAAAAGGTTCCACTGAAAAAATTTAAAAATAGTATCTTAGGAAGAAAAATAGAAATTGATAATAAACTAAAAATCAATGGATTTGAATTTTTTTCATTAATCCATAAAACAATACCAAAACTAGTAATTGTACTTCCTAGTTCACTAAAAAATTGTGTTAAAATAAATAAAATGTTCTTATTAATTCCCCTTTTTAATGAAAACATTATGCTCCCCCTTGTATGTATTTTCTTTAAAATTTAATGACTTTATTATATCTTAATTTAACATAGAAAATCAAAAATTATTTAACTCTACTGCTTTATATCTCTACTCACTTCTCTTTAAATGATACTAAAGATGGTATTTGAGTTATTTGATTGACTTGATAATAAAACAACTGTATAATATTGAAATAAATAAAATTTAATATTAGGAGTGATTTTTTGTTTAATAATGAGAGTGTGTTCTTCCTATAATAGGAAGGAGTATTGATTCCCTTTCTATATATAGGTTTTGATAAAATTGTAGAGTCAAAATTAAAATTAGACGGAGGATAAAATTGAAATTAGAAATAAGATTAGAAGAAAAAAATGATTATAGAAAAGTTGAGGAGATGACTAGAGAAGCTTTTTGGAATCTATATATTCCAGGAGCTAATGAACATTCTATAGTTCACTATTTGAGAAATTCAGAAGTGACAATTCCTCAGTTAAACTTTGTTGCTACTAAAGATGGAGAGATAGTTGGACATATTTTTTATACAAAAGCTGAAGTTATAGATAAAGATGGAAAACCTCATGAAGTCTTGACTTTTGGTCCTTTAAGCGTATCTCCTAAATTTCAGAAACAGGGTACAGGGAGAGCTTTGATTGAATTTACTAAAAGAATAGCAGCTGATATGGGATATAAAGGGATAATTATATATGGATATCCTGAATATTACAATAGAGTTGGTTTCAAGAGTGCAGCTAGTTTTGGAATAGCAAGAGCTGATGGAGTTTTTGCTAAAGCCCTTTTAGCTATGGAACTTTATCCAGGTTCTTTAAAAGATATTTCTGGAGATTTCCACGAATCTGTAAGCTGTTTTCAATTGGATGAGAATGAATTTTTGGAATTCGAATCTTCATTTCCTATAAAGGAGAAAAAATATGAACCATCACAGGACCTATTTTTAGAAATGGTTGATAAGCTTGAGGATCCTGAAAATATAAAATTAAATAATCATTAATCTAATTTTAGGAGCAGTGTCATTTCAAATGATACCGCTCCTTTTTCTTATAAACTAAAGTTTATGGAACTATCAAATTAACTAAATTACCTTTAAATAACTTTTAAACGATTTATACCATCTATAATCTCTGAAATATTTGTAGTAGCAAAACTCACTCTAAAATATTGATTTTTTTGATTATCTAAAAAGAAAACATTTCCAGAAAGAAGTAAAATATTATTTTCTTTACACTTTAAATAAAATTGGCTTGAATCTATTGTATCATTTAGTTTTATCCAAATATAAAAGCCACCATCAATATCATAAATAACATCTATATAGGGTATTTCTTTTAGTTTCTCAGTTAAAACAATATATCTTTCTTTGTAAATTTTAATTAGATTTTCTATATGTAATTCTAGAAAATTGCCTTTCAAAAAATTAGCCAAAACTTTTTGTTCAAGAGCTGGTGTTGATATATCTGTAGTAAACTTAACAGTCACTATTTTAGAAATAAGCTCAGCTGGTGCTATCATGTATGCCAATCTCAAACCTGGCATAATTATTTTAGAGAATGATTTAATATAAATAACAGTTTTATTATCAGAATCTAAAGATTTTATAGAGGTTCTAGGAGTGTTGTAAAATGAAAGCTCTGATGCAAAATCATCTTCGATAATTAAAGTGTTATATTTTTTAGCTAATAAAATTAATTGTTGTTTCTTTTCTTCGCTCCAAGAAATACCAGTGGGACAACTAAAATCCATTGTCGTATATATGAAAGTTATTTTTTCTTCAGATAAAATATTTTCTAATTGAATAAGATTGAAACCATCCTCTTCCATTTCCACAGGATAAATTTTACAATTTGTTTTAAAAGTATTTAAAGCTCCGTGATAAGTTGGATTTCCTACAACTATTTTATTTTTTCTTTTAGACGAAAGTGTCTTTAATATCAAGTCTAATGCTTGTTGTGAACCACTGGTTATTTGGATATTATCTTTAGATACAAAAATCCCTTTTTTTTCAACATTTTTCTTAATTACTTCTCGAAGTTCTTCTAAACCTTGGGTAGGATGATATAGCATAATTTTAGGTCCATACTCTTCTAAAACATCACAGTATAATTTCTTAAAAATTTCAAATGGATAAACATCCTCCAAAGGAGTTCCACTTGCAAAATTAATAAGATTATTTTCTTTTAATTGACCAACTTTAAAAGTTTCAATAAGGTTATTGGATGGTGTATTGTAGAATAAAGATTCTTTAGATTTTACAAAAATTCCAATCCCACGTTTTTTGATAATATATCCCTCTTTTTCTAAAAGAGTAAAAGCTTTCATAACTGTGATATTATTTAGTTTATGCTTTAAAGCAAGCTGCCTAATTGATGGCAGTTTAGAGTTTTCAGGATATTCATTTTTTTCAATTTTATTTTTCAAGTCTTCATAAATTTTTAAATAAATAGGTATTTTCTTTTTTTCTGAGTCAATTTTCATAAAACCTCCATCTGTAGTACTACAGTTTTTGATGTATAACATTGACATAACTGTTATAGTTTTGTAGAATGAAAAATATATTTCACTAGCATCACTGTTATACTATTTTTTTTAATATTTGTAAATCTTATTAACAATAAAGTTTAAAGGAGCACTTATGAAAACAGAAAAAATATATTATAAAAATCAATTTCAAACATCATGTGAGGCAGTTTTGATTGAGAGTACAGAAAATGGATTAATATTTGATAAATCTGTTGCTTACCCAGAGGGAGGAGGGCAAATAGGAGATGTTGGAGTTTTAATCAGATGTAAAGATGGGGCTGAGATTCCATTTTACAACACAACAAAAATTAAGGGGCGAAATATTTTCTTAAATGACTTTCCTAGCATAAAAGTAGAAAACCAAATTATACATCATATAGATAATAACTATGAATTTGAAAAAGATGAAAAATTTATTATAAAGTTAGATGGTGTAAAAAGAGCTCAAACAACTCTCCATCACTCTGGTTTGCATCTTGCCTTAATGGTTTTAGAAGAGATGTTTTCAGGGATTGACAAAAAAATAGTTGGTGCTAAAATAACCGATAAATATGGAAGGCTTGATTTTTCAATAGATTTTAAATTCACTCCAGAGCAAATAGCTCATATACAATCTCGTTGTAATGAATATATAGATAAAAATATTCCAATAAATATATTCTCTCATCCAGAGGAAAATGAGGCTTTATATTGGAAGTGTGATAGCTATACTGTTCCTTGTGGTGGAACTCATTGTGAAAATACAAAAGATTTAGTGGGAATAAAAATTAAGAGAAAAAGCATTGGAAAAACATCTGAAAGGTTAATTGTTGAATTACCTTTTAATGAAAAGTTTTTTAAATTATACGGTGATTCAAATGATTAAAGGAACTTCAGTTAATAATGATTTTAAAGTTACCTTAGAAAGCAAATTTATATTATTAACAATTTTGGCAATTTGTTTTTTAGCAACTGGTGGAATCTTTGTAAAACTAAGTTCACTTCCACCTATAGCAACAGCATTTTATAGAATTTTATTTTCAATACCAATACTTCATCCATTTGTTAAAGCTGATTTAATAAAAACATCTAAAAAAGATAGGTACTTAATCTCTTTAGCTGGAATCTTTTTAGCTTTAGATTTAATTTTTTGGAATATATCTTTTCATTTAACAACTGTAGCAAATGCTAATTTATTAGCTAATCTAGTTCCTTTTACAGTTATTCCAGTTTCTTATTTTTTATATAAAAAATGCCTATCAAAAATTTTTATTATTGGGTTATTTATAACTTTAATTGGACTGGTTATTCTTATGTCTGGTAAACTAAATCCTAATATAAATAATTTTAAAGGAGATATATTAGCATTTATTACCTCAATCTTTTATGGATTATTTTTACTTGTTGTTTCTAATATTAGAAAAAGAGTAGATGCTATGACAATTATATTTATAAGTGGATTTGGAGGAGCACTTACACTATTTGTAGCTATGTTTGTAATAGAGGGACTCCATTATCCCAAAAATATAAATGAAATATTCCCTCTTTTAGGTTTAGCTTTAGTCTCTCAAATTTTAGGACAAGGACTACTTAGTTATTGTATAGGAAAAATTGATATAACTTTATCATCTGTTTTAGTTTTGAGTCAACCTATTATTGCAGCCCTATATTCTTATTTTATATTTAGAGAAAATCTTACTTTTCAAGAAATTTTTGGTATTTTAATCGTTTTAATAGGAATATATCTGGCTAAAATAGGAAATAGTAATTGAATTAAAATAATTTTTAATCAATAAAAGATAAATTCTATGCTAAAGGTGGTCTGTACAATTGGAAAAAAGAATTCTAATTGTAATTAAATTTATGGTATAATCTAGATGAAACAATATTAAGCTTCTTTTATAAGTTTTTAAGTACACAAAAAGAATGGTTTAGTCTATGCCATTCTTTTTTTAGTAACAATTTTTTCAAATATTTTCATTAGTGAGTTGGGAATTTAATTGATAAAGAACTGCATACAATATAAAATATAATATAAAAACTAATTATATAATAAAAGGAAAGATTCATGTCTTAGTGGAAAAATTATAAAGAAGATTTTATATTGATGTTAGAATATATTGAATCTATAAAAAAAGAAGTGATTTGACTCCTTTCTCTAGGGATTATAGAACAGAAACTCTGATAAGAATGGTTTTTGAAAGCAATACCATTGAAAATGAAGGATTAGATCTAACTAGTACCAAAAGATTATTCTCTGAAATATTTCAACCATCTTTCATAAAATATGAAAGTAGTAAACCAACTTATAAAAAAGATATTGATATTACTAAATCTATAATA
>OGWY01001669.1_pt1 | contig 16987 bp, 16 predicted proteins | sample 1576121 | NCBI WGS metagenome assembly OGWY01 (sample SAMEA3541543, study PRJEB24748) | human gut metagenome | biome: human gut; feature: human-associated habitat; material: faeces | place: China | collected 2012 | reverse complement strand
CTTGTTCCTTGGACAGCAGAAGAAGATCGAATTTTAATTGAGAATTATCCTACCATGCGGGCGAATGTCACGAAACTTCTTCCGGGTAGAAGCCGAGCGGCCTGCTGCCAGCGAGCGTGTATGCTTAATATAGCTAAAAGGCGCAGCAGCGGACGCTAAACTAAGGACTTACAAAAGAAGAACAGGGAGTGTCACAGAACAGAGTTCTGCGGCGCTCTCTGTTCTTCTTTTTTGGATTTCTCTAATGTCGAACTAAAAATATATAAGTGCAAAACTATAAATATATATTGCATAATAAAATGGTTAGTGATATAATGCTGCCAGAAGGATGTGATGCTTTTTGTATATTGCGCATTCGCCTCCGGAGGGTAAGAAATTCCTGCCTCCGCAGCCACTATCCGTTCATTTGCAGAATGTAGGCAAAAAGTGTGCCGATTTCTCTAGTTCCTTCGATGCCGAAATCGAGGGACAAATCATTGGAGATAATCATGATTACGGAAAAGCTTCCAATGAAGGACAAAAACGTATTTGTGATAACGGACCAAGGGTAGATCATTCCACTGCCGGCGCGATACGTGTTTTGGAAGGTACGAAGAATGGCTGTTTATAGGTGGAGGGCACAAAGGCTTCACCGGTACAAGCCGACACCTCGGAGGCTACGCGGTACTCCTCAGCTTTCTTCTTCGCATCGGACAGACCACCGTGCTGTAAAAGGACTTGCGCAGCGGCTTGCCGTGAATGTCCCGCTCTGGTGTTGGTAGCACCGGGGCGGGATTTTTTATTTCTCCCACCGCGCGGCGAGCTTTTGCAACTCGGGCAGATAGGCGTTCTGGATTTTTGCTGCGATAACAGCGGCAGTATGGTCATCGTAGATATGCGAAGTCTGGTTGCGGGCATTCAGCATATCCAGCCAGACGCCTTCATCGTCGATCAGCTCGGCGGCGTACGCCTCACGCAGCACTTGCTTTGGGAATTGCAGGGTATTCTGCATGCCAGCGTCGAGCATATATTCCTTGAGTGCCTTCCAGCCCAGCTCAAAGGTAAATTCAAACCGCTGGATCATGCCGTCGCGGACGGTGTCGTTTCGGATGTTCTGATAGTCCGTTACCGCCTCCGCCAGTCGATGTGCAGCATTTACAAAGTTATCGCGTTTGGTTTTCATACAGTATCACTCCATCTCGGTCAATTTCAGCAAGCAGCTCGGGCGAGGTATAGTCATCGACAAACACAACGTCGTATTTCAGCAGGGTCGGCAGATCGTCCATGCCGCACCAGAACCGCGTCTGCTGCTCCTCCGGCATACCGAACACCGCAAGGTCAATATCACTGCGCGGACGGTTATCGCCGCGTGCGCGGGAGCCGAACAGGATGAGTTTGCGTGCACCGCAGTCCTTCGCAAGCTGTGCAAGAGCAGGTTTCAGGTCATTCATGCGGGATAGCTCCTTTTCTTAATATTCCCGTATCAGCACCTGCGGGATGCCGATGATATGGCAGCTTTCGAGGTCTACGCCTTCAAGGCGGCAGGGCGGATACGCGGGATTGAGCGGCACAAGCTTGAGCCAGTCTTCGCCGTCCACATAGTTGATGCGTTTGATGGTCATTTCGTCATCACCGTAGCTGATCACGCCGATCTCGCCGGAGTGGTTCATGGTGGACTGACGCAGTACCAGCACGATGTCGCCGTTCTGGAACGCCGGATACATACTGTCGCCGCGCACGCGCATAGCACAGAAGTCCTCGGCTTTCCGGCCTTTGAGGTAGGCGCGCGGCACTTCGATCTTCTCGCCGGCCGCGCTCTCGTCGCTGGATACGCCGTCGTAGTGCGCCGCTACGCTGGTGATGACCGGAAATGTCACTGTGTCCTCGGTGATGGCAGGGGAGGGGAGAGTTGGTGCGGTGGGTTCGTCCCAGCCCATCAATACAGAAGGTGTAACGCCGAGAATGTCAGCCAGTTTGGCAATGCGTTCATGCCGTAACGATTTAATATTTCCACTTTCCCAACGCTGCACAGTAGCTTCGGTTACGCCGATTTTTTCGGCAATCTGTGCGAGTGTAAGTCCTAATTCTTTGCGCTTTGCTTTCAAGACAGATGATATATTTCCCATAATGAGTACCTCCCTCTTATGATAAGTTAACTATATCACAGGCAAATACGTTGTGCAAGCAAAAATTGCGTTTCGCGTAAAAACTTTCGCATAACGTATTGACAAGACGGCAAGAGTGGTGTATCGCAAACTTACGCAAAATGAAAAATTGGAGGTGAACGACATGGCTCATATTGATGTGCCGAAGGTGCGAGGTAGGATGGCATACTTCGCTGCATTGGAAGATCTGCCGCCTGTAGATATGGATTCCACAGGCTTGCATCACACGAAATAGCTTCTTTGGCGGACGTCCCTTACTGCTGCGGCCGCGCCGTTCGATGGCAAAGCCTTCCGGACCTTCCTCCAGAAAGATTCGCTCCCATGATTTATGCCCTTTCTGTCGCTATCCCTAAAATATATATTGCAAATCAAATTGGTTAGTGATATAATTATATCATAAACAAAGGGTGGTGATTACATGCTGACAATCCATACGAGGATTCATCAATTTGGTCGAGATATGATTACGGTGATGTCTTCTCACGCTCACTGTGACAATCATATATACATTTTGGTGCCGGAGCAAAGCACATTTTTGGTCTCGCGAGATGTATGCGCTGCCTTTGGCAACAGTGACAGCAATCGTAATATCTCTGTCGTGGGCTTTGACGGACTCGCGGACGCAGTACATAACGCTTGCGGTCGCCGCATCTCAACATTGGATGACGGCGGACGCTTGCTTGCATTGGCGCTGGCGGCTGACAATGCGTCCAGCGACCATTCCCTGCGTGTTTATAAGGGCCTATCTTCCCGTCCCGAGTATTTACAGCGATTACTCGATAATTACTCCATGTTAAGACAATCCGCTGTATCCCCGGCTGACCTACGTCTTGCATCCACCACAGCATCGCCGGTTTTACGTGACAAACTGCAGGACATGGCAACATTGTACTCATCTTATGACGATATCTGCCAGCATAGCGCGTTGGATCCAGCAGAGGTTCTCGATAATATTGCCGACATCATCCGAGATACACAGTGGGCGCGTCACACGTCGTGGTTCATCACAGGCTTTTCTGATTTTTCCCATCAGCAGATGCGCCTCATCAAATTACTGATTTCGCAGGCTGACCATGTTCATGCATTTTTCAACGCGGATGGTATTGATGACACGCAGCCTGGTCGTGCGACCGCAAGTCGGACAATGCATCAGATAATCTCATTCGCGCGGGATAGTGGCATTGACTACGAAATTTGCAAGTCAGAGAGCTCTTCTGTAAGTCATCCGGCGCTGACATATTTACAATCACATCTTTGTGACAACACGCCAGTTGAGGCGAGCGGCATTTCTGATGCTCGGCAGGTTGTACGGACGTTCTGTGACCCAAGCCCATATCTGGAGTGTCAGCATATTGCCGGCACAATTCTTCGAGCTGTTCGCAACGGATACCGATTCAAAGATATCTCTATAGTTCTGCCGGACTATGATAGATACGCTCCTGTTGTAGCCTCTGTATGTCGCAGATATGATATCCCTGCGTACTTCGCGAGTCGAAAAGCTGCCGTTGCAATGCAGCCCCTGATGCACGCCATCACTGCGGCCCTAAACTGCGCGACTCGAGGCATGCAAAAAGATGATGTTCTGATTTACATTAAGTCTGGATTATCGGGGCTTTCGGCATCGGAAATCGACAAACTCGAAGAATATATCCGCGCTTGGAATATTCACGGCCGTAGCTGGTTGGTTGGCACCGAGGGATGGGCTCTACATCCGCGCGGTTACGGATACGATTTCACCGATGATGATATTGCTGCCCTCGCAGATATAAATAATATCCGCGAAAAGGCTGCCACACCACTTCTTTCTCTCCGTGAAAATCTCCAGAACAGTAAAAATGTTGCCGAGCAGGTAGAATCTCTGTATGCCTTCTTAGAAAGCATATCTTTCACGGATCGGTTGCAGAGTATTGTGGACGATATGCAAGAGCAGGGGAAAGACCAGATCGCAGCGGAATATGCGCAAATCGCAAATGTGCTGAATGAGGTCATGGAGCAGATGCATGATGTTGCTCCAGATATGGTTCGTTCGCCAGGCGAGTTTGTGAAACTGTTCAAACTGATGCTGAATAGCTATCGCGTTGCGACCATTCCAGTCAGCGTAGATCAGATTAACGTCCTCAATTTGAGTGATGCCCGTTATTTCCACGCTAAGATCCGCTATATCGCAGGTGCCGAAGAAGGCTGTTTCCCGGCTTATATCGCACCATCTGGGCTGCTTGGTGACGCAGAACTTAGCGAGTTGTCTGCTATCATGGATGTATCTCTGCCGGGCACAAACGATGACATCGCTAAACGCTCTCTGTCGGAAATCAATACTGTTGTAAGCGGCGCCTCCAAAATGCTTGTTTTCTCGTATGCAAGCGATCCAGCCGCGCCGGCTACGCCGTCCCATCTGTATACACGTGTTCAGATGATGTTCCCAGAACTCAAATCCGAACGCGGTTGTGGGCGAGATGGCATCTACGAGGCAGATCTTCTTTCTTCCGAAATGGCAGGACGTCTGATCGGTCGAGTTTATAACCGTGCAGGATATGACGATATCATTGACAGCCTTGCACTGGTCAGCAACCCCGGTTTACAGGAAGCGGCTCTTCGTGTAACCGATAAGGCGGACTGGCAGTTGCAGAACCTCTCTAAGACTTCTGTTCGTGGTCTCTTTGGTGATCGAGTCAGTTTGACATCGACTCGCTGCAACGTCTATTCTTCTTGCAGATACCATTACTTCCTTAAGTATGGCCTGCTGCTGAAAGAGCCTCCGCGCTCCAAACTGAATGAACCGTTCTTCGGCGATTTCATGCACAAGATCCTCGAAACGACCATCAAGGAAGTTGAGGCCAAGGGCGGTTTCAAAAAGGTTCCTGACGATCAGCTGCTTTCGATTGCCAACAAGCATATCGACGAGTACACTGTAACGGAAATGCATGGCATGGAACAGGCCCCCGAAAGATTCATCTTCCTGTATAAGCGTCAGGCTCGTGAAATTCTGAATTATATCATGGAAACCGAAGCGCCACGCAAACGCACGAGTGATTTCATCAGCACGGGCTTTGAGTGCCGCATCGGCGGAGAGGGAGCAGATTTCCCAGCAATCACGGTTGCAAGCGGCAAGGCAAAAGGCGTATATACCGGCATCATCGACCGCGTCGATGAATGCAATATCGACGGCAAGGATTACTTCCAGATCAGCGACTATAAATCGGGTCATTCCAAGGCCATTGATTTTGCAGATATACAAAACGGTATCGACATGCAGCCTATCCTGTATATGATGGGCGCTGCCAGCGCAAGTGAAAAGGGCGGCAACGATATCGTCTCCGCCGGCGCACTGCCGTCTGGTGCCCTGTATACCCCCGCAAAATACCCGCTCGTTGCTGCTCAAACTCGACTCTCTGATGAAAAGATCGAGAGTGAACGCGAAAAATTGCTTGTACGTCGAGGCATCCTGCTTAACGAACCTAAGGTTCTTGAAGCAACGGAACACACTGATGAAGACGGCAAACGTAAATTCCTGAATGTAAAGGTCGATAAAAACGGCATGATTACCGGCGATGTATGCTCTGCAGAACAGCTGGATATGCTGAACCGTTACAGTGTACATAAGCTGAAAAATATTCTGGAAAACATTCAGACCGGCAGCGTACAGGCAAACCCGATCTCTCGTGGCCCTGAAAGAGACTCTTGCCGTTACTGCCCGAATAAGGGCGCCTGCCACAAAGACTGCTGTGGAACGAAATTCCGCTATATTGCAAAGGTTGCAGAGCAGGACTTTTGGAATCAAATTGCAAAGGAACTCAAAACGGAAAAATAAAAGAGGTCAATTCTATGTTAAGACCAATCGTTATCCTCGCTTGTCTGACAAGCTGGTGCATCAATATGCTCCTCATGAAGATTGTTGACACGCTTCCGTCTGTCGGTATCCAGCTCTGTGTCTGCGTGGTTCTTGCTATGCTTAGCGTTTTTGGCATGATGAATGCGTGGAAACTTCAGATGTCGTCAGAGGACATGTACTATGGCGCTGTGGTTGCATCAGTAGGTGCGCTCCTGATATGTATCTGCAAAGCACTCACCCTACTCACCTTGCTGTTTGTCTAAACTATTCCCACCTCCGGCTGAAAAGCCGGGGGTTTTTATTTGTCCCGTTCGCCTAATTATATATTGCAAAATAAAATAGTTGGTGATATAATAATAATAAAGAAACAAGACAAAAGGCAGGTGCTTAGTATGGAGAAAACTTTTTCATTAACCCCTCAGCAGGAAGCGGTTGTTACAAATCGCGGGGGCAATCTTTTGGTCGCTGCCGCTGCGGGTTCCGGCAAAACCAAAGTGTTGGTAGACCGTATTATGGAGCGCATCTGCCATGAGCATCAGAATATTACGGACTTTCTGGTAATCACATATACAAAAGCGGCAGCCACTGAACTTCGTGCGAAGATAACGACCGAGTTATCCAAGCGGCTTGCGGCAAACCCAAGTGATAAGCATCTTCAGAACCAGCTGCATCTGGTGTACGGTGCACAGATTTCTACAGTTCATTCTTTCTGTGCCAATCTTCTGCGTTCGTATTCTGCAATGGCAAAGTTGGCGCCGGATTTCCGGGTTATGGAGGCTCAGGAAAGCCGCGTTATGAAAGCAGATGTTATGGAAGATCTCTTGGAACACATCTATGCAAACCTGGAGAAACATCCGAACATCAAGTCATTCATCGAAGAACTCGCTTTCGGCCGTGACGACAGAGCTGTCCCTGCCATTTTATATGGCGTTTATGACACTGTACAGAGTCACCCTTGGCGCGAGAACTGGGTCAAGCATTGCCTGTCCAGTATGGATGTCAGCCACTTTACGGACGCGGTAGAAACCCCTTGGGGCAAGTACCTTGTGGAGAACGCAAAGTCCTATATTCGCTCTCAGCTGCCGCTGGTTGAAATGGCGATTGATATCTGTAACTGTGATGAGGCTATGGCTGCCGCATATGCGGACACTCTGCAGGCGGACTACCGCAAGCTGGTCAGCATTGTCTGTGCAAAGACATGGAACGACATTGTACTTGCCAAGGATATTCCGTGGGAACGTCTGAAGCCGGTGCGTAAGACGTCGGATGTTCCGGAACTTACGAAGGAACGCATCAAGCAGCTGCGTGATAAATACAAGGGCGCCGTCAAGAATAAGCTGCAGGCGTTTGACGCTCTGTCGGAAACGGTTCTTGAAGACCTTCAGAAGACCGAGAATTCCATCAAGGGCGTATTCGAACTGGTAAAGCTTTTTACCAACAGATATGGCACTAAGAAACTGACGAATAACGTGGTTGACTTTTCCGATCTGGAACACCTTACGATCGGACTGCTCTTGGACCCGAAGACACATGAGCGTACAGAGGTTGCGGCAGATATCTGCAAGAACTACTGTGAAATCATGGTCGATGAATATCAGGACAGCAATGGCGTACAGGAAACTATCTTTGAGGCGATCAGCTCCGGCAGCAATCGTTTCATGGTTGGCGATGTAAAGCAGAGTATTTACCGTTTCCGCCTTGCAGACCCGTCTATCTTCCTGTCTCATTACAATGCATATAAGTCTTATACGGACGCAAGGGAAGGGGAGCCGCGAAAAATCCTCCTCAGCCAGAACTTCCGTTCCAGACCTGAGATTCTTGAAGCTACCAATGACGTTATGAACAGCTGCATGAGCCCCCTGGTCGGTGGCATCAATTACACAGAAGATGAAGCTCTCTCCGCCGGCCGAACAGACTTCCCGGAAGACGAAAAAATTTCGGAGAATGCTGTTGAGCTGATTGCGATCAATATGGAGGGCATTGCTCATGCAGAGGCGGAAGACGATGCCGAAGGTTCTGACATTGACAGCGTTGCTAAAATTGATATTGAAGCGCAGTATGTTGCCAAGCGGATCCAGAAGATGCTCGTTGAAGATACCATTATGGATGAAGAAACACATGAAATGCGACCGGTAACGCCGAATGATATCGTCATTCTGATGCGTTCTACAAAGAACTCTGCGCCGCATTTCGTGAAAGCATTAACTGACCTTGGTATTGCCAGCAAATCCTCTCGCAATAAATCGATTATGGATACCACAGAAATCCAGACGCTTTACGCGTACTTACAGATCATCGATAATCCGGGTCAGGATATTCCTCTGGTTTCCGTCATGGCTTCTCCGCTTGTTGGCTTTACAGCAGACGATTTAGCAGATATCCGCATAAATAGCAAGGACACATCTTGCTTCTATGAAGCGTTGGTCGCTTATACCGAAAACCCAGAACTGCCGGATAATCATAAAAGCAAAGCATTTATGCAGCAGCTCTCCAAGTTGCGCAGCATGGTCCCGTACAGCCGCCTGAGCGACCTGTTCAACGAACTTCTCTTTGTGACTGACGCAGAAGATGTGTTCGGTTCTCTTAAGAATGGCGAACAGCGCATGGCCAATGTCCGCAAATTCGCAGACATGATCACTTCCTTTGAAATGGGCGGTGCAAGAGGCCTGTTTAGTTTCCTTTGCCATATCGAGTCTTTGATCGAGCAGGGTGAGGAACTGCCGCAGGCATCGGCATGCCTGCTGGAAGATGAAGCGGTTACCCTTATGTCTGTTCATGCCAGCAAGGGTCTTGAGTTCCCGATTGTTTTCCTGTCTGATATGTCGCGTCGCTTTAACATCAGTGATGTAAAGGGAACTACACTTCTCCACCCGACGTTGGGTGTAGGCGTTCAGCTGGTTGAAAAGGATAAGGGCTATCGCCATCCTACGATTGCTCGTACCGCTATCGCAGACAGCATTCTGGCTGAAACCAAATCTGAAGAACTGCGCGTCCTCTATGTTGCTATGACACGCGCAAAGCAGCGACTGATCATGACGTACTGTGACAAGCTGACTCGTACCATGCAACGCCTCTTCGCCGATGTGGAATATCCGCTGCCGGCTACTGTTTCGCAGAGCGTTAATACCCCCGGCGAATGGGTCCTCCTTACTGCGCTTCTGCGCCCGGAGGCGAAGTGCCTGCGTAAGCTGACAGGTCGCGGCACCACAGAGCACCACAAGGGCAAATATCCTTGGAACATCAAAGTCATCAACGCAAATGACATCCACAGCAAGACATTAACTATGTCTGAGATTTCCGAAAGTGCTGCACTGACTGAAGACGATGTGGTACTGCCGGTTGAAGAACTGGAAGGTCTGGATACCATTGCAATTCAGGAAGACCTCTCTTTTGTTTATCCGCACATGGCTGCCATCCATACCCCTGCAGCGGCGACCGCTTCTTCTTTGGGTTTGGAAAAGAAAAAGATCAGCATTCGCAGACCTAACTTTGCGAGGAAGAAGGGGTTCTCCGCAGCTGAAAAGGGCACTGCCACCCATATGTTCCTGCAATATGCTGATTTTCAGAAGTGTGCTTGTGAGGTGGACGGCATTCAAAATGAAATCAATCGACTGAAAGAACAGAAATTCATGTCGGACGATGAAATCGGAGCAATTCTGGTTCCAGCTCTGAAGACGCTTTTCACATCTGACGCCGGAAAGAAGTTGGCCTGCATTCCTCTCTCTAAGCTCCAGAGAGAATACCGTTTCTCTATCCTGATGCCCGGCAATGTCATCTATGGCCCCGAAGCATCTGATGATGATGTTCTCCTGCAGGGCGTTATCGACCTGTTTTATATCGATGAAGAGGGTATGCACATCGTTGATTTCAAAACGGACTATGTAGACTCTGACGAAGTGAAAGCAGAGAAAGTTCATCACTATAAAACGCAGCTGGATACATACGCTGCGGCACTGAAGGAAATCCACCCGGATCTCCCGATTGCAAGCGAAGAACTGCTTTTTGTTCGCTACGGTGATATCTGCAAGGTCTAATCCCAAAACGCGAAGAAAACGCATTCTGACAGACAAAGAGCCCCGGCCAAGGCCGGAGCTCTTTTTGCGTGATTGCATGTTCTTAAGCAACAAGCTTGTCCCAAAACGGAATTTTGAAGCCAAATAAAGCTGTCGCCTTCACAGACTCGACGGATACATAAGGATTATCCCACTCTCGTGAATCCGAACTATCTGCTCTATTATCTCCCAAAACGAAATAATATCCATCCGGAACGGTGAAAGTTGAGTTTGATGAAAGAGGATATGTCATTACGCCTTCAGGGATATACTTCTCATCCAGGCGCTCGCCGTTTACCTCAACGTAACCATCTACCAGCGAAATGGTCTCGCCTGGCAGACCGATAACACGCTTGAACATAACAATTCCATCATGTACGAAGAAGATAAGGGTCTCTCGTTTAATATTGTCCTTTGCCCCCAGCCTAAGCCCAACGCATACGCTGCCAGAAGCATAATTCGGCTCCATGGAGCCCGTTGGTACGATTTCTACCATGAAGATCACACCGAAAAGCAGGACTGCTATCAATATGCCTCCATACAAATAAAAATTATCCTTCAGAAACTTTTGAACAGAAAATTTCTTTTTTTTAGTTTTGTCATCCATACAATAAAACCGGAATTTTCGCAATGATACTATCCGGTTCCGCCTCCTTTCTGTATCTTGTAGCTTTTATTAAGAAAACTATACTATGGGTTGTATATCTTATACTGATATTATATCACCGAGCGTTTTATTTTGCAACATATAATTGCCCGGAAGAACCTTGACAGATAAAAAAGTCTCATCTATAATATATCATATACAGTCTCTCTTTTGTTAGTCTCTATTTGCAATATGCGCTGTTTTTTATTTTTGTTTATGATCCATACACTTCATGTTAGAAGTGTATGGATTTTTGTATATAGAGATATTTCAGAGGAAGACCCAAATAATTTTTTGAAAGGGGATACCCAATATGTACGGAGAAGTAATGGCCCACGTTTTAGGACGAATCACGAAAACACCTGAAAAAAGAACGAATGCAGAGGGTAAGAGCTACTGTTTCTTCACAGTTGTTGTTAACACACGTTCATTCCCGACTAAGGATGGAGGCAAAAGCGAACCGGAAGCACTGTATTACGATCTTGCAGCAGATGGCGTAACCGCTGATATCATTTGTAAATCTGCTCAGAAGGGCAGCATTTTCAGTGGCTGGGTAACAATTCGTCCGCAGAAACCTCGTGAAGTTACGGGCAAAGACGGAATTGTGAAGGTATACCATTCCATGAGAATGACGGTACAGCCGCGCCATTTCGATATCATCAACGCAGAAAGAAAGTCAGAAGATCATTCCGCACCGGCCGCACCTGTTCAGCAGCAGGCAGCGCCGACATATGAAACATCCGCTCCGACAAATGATTTCCTGGATGATTTCCAGGTGCCGGATGCAAGTGATGAAGATGCAGCACTTGAGAATGAAATCATTTCTCAGCTGCCGTACTGAAAAAAATTATATTAACGAAGGCGGGTTCTCACCGATATGGCGTGAGGACCCGCCTTTTTCATTTGCTTTAATCAAAATAATAAAAACAAAGACATATGTTCGATAAAATTTCAAAAATGTCCCCGAAATACCCAAAATAAATCGAATTTAGTGCTTATTCCAGTGCGTCTGATTGACATGCACTTAAACAATGGTATAATATACATAGGGAGAAAACAATATCCAATATTGGTAGAATACTGAGTCTGGAACGTATTTTCAGATGCTGCGGACCGTAGCGCTAATATTCCTCGAAAGAAAGGACAATACTATGAGAACATTTAAAAGTATATGTAAAATATGCCATGAAAGGAAAACCAACTCTCCGGACCAGATTTGCTTTTCCTGCAGACGCACTATGTCCCCACAGACGCAACTATGCAAAATATGTGGTGAGGTAAAAACCTCCTCGCCGGAAGGCATCTGTTGGCGTTGCTGGAATCAGCGCGGTGGTAAGCAGCTCAACGATCGCGAGGCTCTTCAGAGAGCTTTGGAAAGAACTAAGACAACCATGATTATCCTCAAGCATCGATTGGATGGCCTGACATATCAGGAGATTGCAAACATAGTCGATCTACCGGTACAAACTTGTTATGCCATGGCACGCAACGCACTGAAATACAGCAGTAAATATAAGCGAGAGGATTCAGATTTACAAACTCCGTCATCAAACTCAGATAAGGAAGGAAATTGAGTTTGAGGGAAATAGCAGCGCTTATTTCAGTTTGTGCAATTTTGCATTCGAATGTCGTTTTTTTGTGCGCCCTTTCATCAAAATACTCCAGCATATTTTGGCGGAACCCCACGGCCTAAAGGCAGCGGGGTTCCGATGATTGCAAAAAAATCCCTTTAGTGGTATAATGCAAAAAAACAACAAAAAACTTTTTGCACTATACGAAAGGGGAGAATATCATATTGCGGCTGAACAGGAAATTTGTCACTAGAGGAGCGGCAGTTATTCTCGCGGGCGTATGCGCATGTGCGTGCGTTGGCCTCGCTAGACATAACCAGCAAAAAGCATCGGAGAATGATACTGCCTACGTAGACGAGCAGCCTGCAGGCGATGAAAATACACTCACGCCGAATGATATGAGCAATTATATATCGGATACAGACGGTTTCCTTTCTGATAACACAAAAGAGCAGATTGACCTTTATAATGCCAATTGGAAAAATGCATATGACCAGGTTGTTGCTGTTGCCGTAAGCGATACCGAAATGGCAGCCGGAGATCTGACTGTATTAAAAGACCAGCTGGGATTAACGGATCGTGATTCTGTCATCGTGGTTCAATCAGACACCGAGGGTACTGTGTTCTTCGGCGAAAACTCGCCGTTGCTTACATCCAAGGTCGATACAAAGATATCCTCGACCGACGATACAAACTTACAGAGTGCCATTCTCGCAAAACTTGCGGAAATGCAAAATTACTTAAATACGTTTGTAGAGACGCCTGATTCTGGCGAACGAAAAACGCTTGCAGAATGGGAGCAGCTGGGCACGCAGATCTTTGAAAATTATCAGAATACTGTTAGCGCGTACGGGTTGCTCGCAGCAGATGTCAGCGGCTATAATCAGGAGATTTATCCGGGGGCCTCTGTATGGCAAGCATCAAGCGGCGGAATCACCACGTTTTGTATCTCGGGCAGCCGAGACGATGCAGAATCCTTCTGGCAATTCTACTATGATAAGCTGATCAATGGGGCAGCCAACGGCAAGTTTACGCAGAAGTATGTTCCTTCCGACCTTAATCAGCCCCGCAGCGTGTACGGATATATGGAGAAAGGCGAGGAAAGCTCGTCCAAAGAGGATCCTATCATCTATTACCGTGCAGATATTGTAGGTAATGTTTGCGTAACGGCGTCCGCAACTGATGAATCCCAGATAGAAACGATAACGCAGTTTTTTAACGCAATTGGTGTTCCTGAAAACGATAATATCGTTTATTGACTAAAAAGCATGTGCAACTTGTACTATACGTCCATCCGCGAATGGTATACGTTGCACATGCTTTTTCATTTTTCACTCAATATTATAATTATATATTGCAATTCAATCTTGTCGGTGATATAATAATGACATCATAAAGAAACACTATCACAACTGCTCAAAGCTCATCTGGCTCTGCAGCAGTCATACTCCTGGGGAATTCCCAAAAGAAAGGATGATTTATATGAAAAAGGGTAATGCTTTTTCCGAACTCGAATGTTTAAGATGTTTCACGAATATGAAACCAGGCAAACCTGATGCATTTAATGAAACCTTCTCGTCGTTACCGGCACTTGTCCTGCAGCAACTCAAGGAAGAGATCAAGCGCAATATGCAGATGTCGCCTCAGACACTGCTTAATGAGATGATTAACACAGCCGCGATCGAAGCACGCTCAAGATACGGCATAAAAGCGGATGAATGCGTTAAAACATTCTTTTCTGAAAAGAAGTATGCCAAGATATTAAAGGACAGAATGGTCCGCGCACGTTTTGTAGCGTATGCTGCCTACTGCGTGATTGCCAGCTGCCGAGGCGATGATATGACGCGAGGGGACAAGATGCTTGAGATGTGCGGTGATTTCGATTACGACAAGGAATTAACCCTTGATGATTGGATCGTTCCGATGACAGGCAATCTGGCTGTAGACGTAAGAGCTAACTTTGTTGCGAAATATGTTCGTAAGAGCGGTTTCGAATCGGCGAAAAAGGTTTTCAATAACGCATTGAATTTCTCGATCGAACAAATTGAAGAAAATATCCGCCTGCAGGGACACACGAATCTGATTATTCCGTTTTTCCTCTCTCGCGAAATGGAATTTTTAAATGACAACTATAACATCGCAGCTGAACAGCTAAATGATTCTAAAGAAAAATTGGACCCCAACGAAATCGTTCTGCTGTTCTTTAAAAAATCAGATGTGCCGCATGAAAAGTCTATTCAACATACAAATGCTTTCATCTATCAGCAACTGCTTTCGCTGCAGTCGGACGAACCTGTTCTGTGGGATGCTGTACATATGTCGAAGCTCCCGTTTTCCGGCATATCTCCTTTCAACATGGGTGCATCTTATAACCCAGAGTATGGGTATATCGATAACCGGGTTTCCACTACAGCCAAGTCGGTTTTGGGTTTATCGTCTGTGCTGACTAAGAAGAGATACAATGCTATCGCAGATGAATGTGAAAGTGACAGTATGGAATGGACCGCCTCCTTCGATGAGCTGACCACATGTGCTGATGCCGGCCGCCTGATCGACAGAGAACGTGCGGATATCCTTGCTGCAATCAAGCGAAGAGAGCTCATGAAGGAAAAAGACAAAAAGATCGAGCGCCTGAAAAGAGAGCTCCAAAATGAACGAGCCAAAAACGAGAGACTCACTGCGGCACGTAGCGGAAAACAGCAGCAGCTTGAGGACGAACTCACTAAGCAGAAAGAGAAGTATGCAGCGGCCGTTCAGCACATGGATGCGTTAGAAGAGAAATGCACCAAACTGAAGAAAGCGGCCTCTACGGCAGAGAATCAGCTGTCTAATGCAAAGAAGGAAGCTGAGGCAACTGAAAAGGAAATTCAGGCACTGCAGCAGCAGACGGTATCTATGTACAAGGAGCCCGTCGAAGATAACGATCTGGACACCAGCATTCTCGATGGTCTTCGTATTGTCTGCGAAGGCGGACACAAGAGCTGGATCGCCGGCATGCAGGATCTGCACCCCGATATCCATTTCTACGGCGCAGATGATACTCCTCCGGCGGATGAGGTCATTCGTAACGCGGATATGGTCTGGATCCAGCCGAACAGCCTATCTCATCCGAGATTTTGGAGAACTTCTTCTATCGCGGATCAGGCCGGAGTCCCGATTCGTTTCTTTACCTATGCGGGTCATAAATTCTGTAAGCAGGAAATGCTTGCGGAAATCAAAAAGTATTTCGAATAAGGAGGCGCCCACAATGACGAAGTCTTTATTAGCGTTGTTGCTATCGGCTATACTCAGTTTGTCAGCCTGCGGCAGCACAGCATTAGTTGAGCCGAACAGCGATGCATCATCTCAAACCAGCAGTTCCTCCAGTCATTCCGAAACAACCAACCTGGACATTGGGTCACAGGAACAGCAATCTGACGTTGTCTCTGATACCAGCGCATTTTCGCTGGACGACCTTCCAGCATAACGCTGCAACCCGTAGAGACACAAATACGCCGTCAGCGTAAGCCGGCGGCGTATTTGGTGTTCGCAAAGCAGAAAATTTATTCTGTGCGTATTCTTCTCGCAAAAGCATATTCTTTGCTTCCCACCGTGTTAACAAGATAACTGTTCGTCCATAAGCTTGGAAGTCTCGACTTTAGCCATGGAAACTCATCTCTGAGATGATGCGCGGTTTCCTTCTTTAATCGCTTCACAACCTTATGTACCCCATACTGCGGGGGTACATCAAGCAGCATTTCCACCATGTATGTGTTGGTCCTTAGAAATAAAATTTGAACTGCCTGTTCTCTACAGATGATATGAATCCATTCCTTGAGTTTTATATTGACATCATCTATCAAGACACTCTTTTGCTGCCTTGTACACCATATAATATGATATCGGCAGCAATGAACTACTTTTTGCGTGATTCTAAGTTTCATAAGAAATCTACCCCCGAAGAAAAAGAGGCCTTATCAGACTAAGCTGATGGAGGCCTCTTTTCTCGCTTATAATTGCATTACGCCCGACCAATCAAGCATTTGACCGCACCGACTACAAAAGTCAACACAATCCCTTTCCACTGTGACATCGCACTGTGGACAAATATAATACCGATCGGTCCCCAGCAAAATACCATCTCTCACCAGCATCGGCCGTCGATATGTCAGCTGTTTCTGCCGGGCAACGAATGATTTGATATATGTTCGGATAACTCCATTAGTCAAAATATCCGTATACTTCAGAGAACTCACCCGTTTCAAGGTGCGTATTACCCTTATATGCATCCAAGGTAACATAGACACGATAGGTGTAGCCATGGGCTACCGCATATTTTTTTGTTCCCACGGCAGCGGTTCTGCTATTCGAGGTGGTAGACCAGGATTTCAAGGTTACCCACTTGCGATCCCTCATCTGCTGCAGATGCACTGTGCAGACTACCTTGTCTACGCCAAGAGTTGATGCACTGCCATGGCCGGCGACCTCCGCAATTCCGAGAATCGAAGAGGGAATGTCAATACGCCCCCCTACAACGGTCACGTAGTTCCAACACGGGCTGATCTGGGAAGCACCGGCGGCCAATACCGCCGTACACAGAACAAGCACCATTGCTACTGCCAAACGAATTTTCTTTTTCATAAAAGATTTCGCCTCCTTTACCTCTTAAGACGAGATAGGAAGGCGAAATCTTATGAGTTTTGTCTTATATTGAAGAAAAGATTTTTTCTATTTCATCTTGTGTGATATTCCCCGATATAAGATAT
>OGWY01001663.1_pt1 | contig 17022 bp, 17 predicted proteins | sample 1576121 | NCBI WGS metagenome assembly OGWY01 (sample SAMEA3541543, study PRJEB24748) | human gut metagenome | biome: human gut; feature: human-associated habitat; material: faeces | place: China | collected 2012 | reverse complement strand
GGATTGCCGGCTTCACGGGCAACGGATATTTGCGGAAGTTATGATTCATCGAAAGTCAGTCCGTTGGGCATTACTGCCTGCTTTTGTACGCGCCCTACCGGTGAGGGTAGCTTGGCTACCTTGCGGATATCGTCTGCAATTCCCTTCAGGCGGTCTGCCGTCAGCTTCAAGCGGTCGTACTTCGGATTAGAGATGTCCATGCGGTCCAGGTCTTTCCGGTTCTCGGCAAGGATAAAGTCTTTCCGGTTCTCGGCTGCATCTGCAACGGCCAGTAATATCTGGTTAATCTTTTCGTCGTTCAGCGCCAAAAGCTTGCGACTGGCATACTGTACGGCGGAAAAGGTCTTGTTTAAATCCATTTTCAGTGATTTATTAATTGATACTTCTGCAAATGTAGTGATTATAATCGGTATTAACCGGACTTATTCTATATAAAGATAGTCATAATGCACCACAGGCTTCTTACCATGTTTTCCCATAGCCTCGCGAGCCTGCTCCGAACTGCAATTGGCTTTGCCTACGCCTATCGGATTTCCTTCAAAGTCTATGATGCGCACAATGTCGTCCTTCTCGAACTCACCCCGCACATCGGTAATGCCTATGGGAAGGATGCTGACTGCCTTGTCGGAAGCCAATATCTTGGTGGCGCATTCGTTGATGTGCAGTTCGCCTTTGGCGAAACCTTCGCTGTGGGCTATCCATTTCTTGACGCTGGATACGGGTTCGGGAGAGGGGATGAAACGGGTGTATTTCAATTCCTCGTTCTTCATTCTTAATTCCTCATTTCTCAGGATGTCTGTAAGTATATTGTCTCGCTTGCCGTTGGCAATGATGACGGTGATGCCCTCATCGGCCACTTTACGGGCGATGTTGGTCTTGGTGAGCATGCCGCCACGTCCGAAACTGGATTTAGAGGTCTGTATGTAAGAGGAGAGGTCTTTGCCATGTTCTATCTCGCGGATGACTTCCGATGCAGGGTCGGCAGGCGATCCGTTATAGATGCCGTCTATGTTGCTTAGGATAATCAGGGCTTGGACATCCATCATGGAGGCTATCAGTCCGGAGAGTTCGTCGTTATCGGTGAACATCAGTTCGCTGACGGAGATTGTGTCGTTCTCGTTGACAATGGGAATTACTCCGTTTTCCAGCATGACGGTCATGCAGTTCTTTTGGTTGAGGTAGTGGCGGCGGGTACCGAAATTCTCTTTCATGGTGAGTACTTGCCCTACGGGGATGCCATGCTCGCGGAATAATTCGTAGTAGCGGTTGATAAGTTTAGCCTGCCCTACGGCTGAAAACAGCTGGCGTTGGTCTACGCTGTCCAGCTTTTTCGTAGGGTGTATCTCGCTCCGGCCGGATGCTACGGCACCGGAAGAAACAAGGATGATTTCCACACCTGCTTTGTGCAGCCCGGCTATTTGGTCTACAAGGGCGGACATACGCGTTACGTCCAATGTGCCGTCACGACGTGTCAATACATTGCTGCCTATCTTGACAGCAATTCTCGTTAGTTGTTGCTCCATATTTGTGTTCTTTCCCTATGTAGGGAGTTTAATCTCCCTCTTCCTTTTTTTCGTATGCACGAACAACCTCCATGGCTGTTTCGTAGTTTGCTTCATTTACGAGTACAGCTACATCTATTGCTGTATCGGGTAGGACAACGTTTACTACCATTCCGTCTTTCAAGGTTGACTCAATGTCATTGTTCCCTAACAGGCTTTTTACAAGTTGGGCTTCCCAAAGTGATCCTTTGAACACTTCGATGAGCTTGCTTTTATCTTCTTCTTTCATAACGGTATGAATTTAGAGTTCTTGTTTCACAAATATAACAAGTTTTTTTGACTTAATGTTTAATATCCTGTAATTTGTAGCTATAACTCGATGCGGCGTACCGTTATTGCTTCGTTCAGGAAGATAGATGCCGACTCGATGAATTTTTCTTCCGCCTCTGTGGTGTAATAGGTGCATTTGCCGCCTCGCGTACATTTGATATCTATTTCGGGGTGGCGGTGGAGATAGTCCTTCAAGCTGTCCGCTACTAATTGTCCTTGTGATACGATGGTGATGCCGGCCGGCATATACTGTTGTATCTTAGGCAGGAGTATCGGGTAGTGGGTGCAGCCTAGAATTGCGGTGTCTATTTCCCGGTCTTTGGCAAGAAGTTCATTTATGTATTTGCGGATGAAATAATCCGTTCCGTCACCCTGCGCTTCGTTGTTTTCTACGAGTGATACCCATAATGGACAGGCTTCTCCGCTGACTTTGATATCGGGGAAAAGTTTGCGGATCTCAAGCGGATAGGATTCGGATTTGATAGTGCCGCTTGTGGCGAGCACTCCGACGTGGCGGCTGCGAGTGATATTGCCGATACATTCCACAGTGGGGCGGATAACGCCCAACACGCGGCGTGCGGAGTCGAGGTGCGGCAGGTCGTTTATCTGTATGCTGCGCAGAGCCTTGGCGGATGCAGTATTGCAAGCAAGGATTACAAGGTGGCATCCCATTTCGAACAGTCGGGTAACAGCTTGCAATGTGAAAGCGTAAACAACTTCAAACGAGCGTGTGCCGTAAGGAGCGCGGGCATTGTCTCCCAAATAGATATAATCGTATTCTGGTAGTATTTCCCGTATCTTGCTCAAGATCGTGAGACCGCCGTATCCGGAATCGAATACGCCGATGGGGCCGGGGCTGGAGGGGAGTTTCTGTTTCATACAATCTTTCTGGCGCTAAGTGTAGTGTGCAGCAAAGATAATGTAATTTACGGGGATAGAGTGTGGATTGTGCATAATTTTGTAAAAGATGCCGGAATGTAAAAAAGCCAGACTGTCCAACAGTCTGGCTTTTTTCTGTGATTGCCTCATTTAGAGGTATACGGTTTACCGATGTTATTTGATGCCGAGTTGCGTTTTTACTTTGGCGGTAACATCTATGCTCTGCGTTCCTACATAGGGTATCGGAGTACGGGCCAAGTCGAATATATATACAACACCTTCAGCTTTACCTACCGCTTGGATAGCTTCGTCCAGTTTCTTATAGATAGGTGTCATAGCATCTTGCTGTGCTTTTTGCATGGACTGATAGGCTTCTTGCTGGAACTGTTCCTGGCGTTGTGCCATGTCCTGCAATTCTTTCTGACGTCTTTCTGCGATGTTTTTGGGCAGTGAGTCAGCTTGTGCTAAGAATTCTTGATACTTTTTATTGAACTCTTCCTGAGTGCGTTGCATTTCTGTTTGGTACTCTTTAGACATAGCATCCAGGTCGGCTTGAGCTTTTGTGTATTCCGGCATGGTGATGATAACTTCTTGGGAGTTCATGTGAGCGAATTTAGTTTGCGCCATGGCTCCCAGAGGGAGGGCAAACATAACTACGAGCAGTGCGATTTTTTTAAGCATAATATTTATATTTATTTTGATTATTATTCGTTATATGGGATGCAAATGTATGAAATTAATTTGAATATCCTAATTTTGCAAGCACTTCATTGCTTATATCGATACTTGGAGAAGCGAAAATTATGCTTGATGCGGATGCGCGGTCCACCACTACGGCGTAGCCTTTTTGTGTGGAGATAGCCTTTACCGCTTCGTAGATTTCATCTTGAATGGGCTGCATTAAGGCTTCGCGCTTTTTGAAGAGTTCGCCTTCGGGACCGAAGTATTTACGGCGTAATTCTGCTGCTGATTTTTCTTTGGCAACAATCTCTTCTTCTTTCTTTGACTTCTGTGCGTCGGAAAGGGTCTTAATAGATGCCTGATAGCTATCATACAGACCTTTGGCTTCTTTGCCCAGCTTTTCAACCTCACTTTGCCATTGCCTGCTAGCTTGATCCAATTCTTCAGTTGCACTTTGGTAGGCAGGGATATTCTTCAGGATGTACTCCATGTCAATCAGGGCAAACTTCTGTGCATTGGCTGTCATGCCTATGGCAAACAGCAGAAACATGCTTAATAAACTCTTTCTCATAACGTTCTGGTTTTAGTTAAACAAAATTAGAACTCTTGTCCTAAGATGAAGTGGAACTGGCTGCCGCCGTAATCACTTCTTCCGAATACTTTGTCGAAACCGTAAGCCCAGTCAATACCCATCATACCAATCATAGGAAGGAAGATGCGGACACCGACACCGGCAGAACGTTTCAAATCAAACGGGTTGAACTTGTTTACGTCTTGCCAAGCATTACCGGCTTCAACAAAAGTCAACGCATAGATACTGGTACTTGTTTCCAGCATCAGCGGATATCTTAATTCCAGGCCGAGACGGGTGTATGCATAGCCTTCGTATCCATAAGGAGTAAGAGAGCTGTTTTCATATCCACGCAAGGCAACACTTTCGGTTGCGTAGCTGGAATATCCTGTCATACCGTCTCCACCCACGTCAAAGGTTTCAAACGGAGATTTCTTATATTTGTTGTAGTGCCCTAACAAACCGAACTCTACACGTCCCATCAATACCGGAGTGCGTTTTACTGCTATCGGGTCCATTAACGGGATGTATATTTTGGATTTGAATTTCCACTTGTGGTATTCTATCCACTTATGCATCTTGTTCATGTCGTCCTGATTGCTGGTACTGTACTTGCTGTAATCCGTACCGTCAAACAAAGAGTAGGGCGGCGTCAGTTGTGCCGATAGCGAGAACTCCGAACCTTGACGCGGATAAATAGGATTGTCGATAGAACTACGTGATAACGTGAGGTTTATACTCAAGTTATTACATTTGCCGTTGGTGACAGGGAAATACTGCCAGTCGCTCAGGATATAACGCTGATAAGACAATTCTGCTGTAAATTGGAAGTAGTCATCCGGCCATTTCAGACGTTTACCGAACATTACTGCCAATCCCCACATCTGAATGGATTTGTCAGGATCGTAATAGTTCTCGTAATTGTTGTAGTTACCATAGTTATACATGCCATAACCGTACATGCCGCTATAATAGCTGTTGTAATAGCTATTCATGTATGCGTCATTGTAGTAGCGGCTACTAATGTCTGTCTGACGGGAGTAGAATGCAGATACGGAGAAAGCATTCGGACGTTTGCCGCCAAACCAGGGATCATAGAATGATACGCTGTATGATTGGTAATATTTGGCATTGGTCTGTCCGCTGATTGTCAATGTCTGTCCGTCGCCTTGTGGCAGGATACCACGATAATTTTCTCCCGGATGCAAGAGGTTGGCAACAGAGAAGTTTGTGAACTTCAGGCTCAGTTTACCGATAATACCTGTTTGCCCCCAACCGGCAGAGAATTCTACTTGGTCGTTTGCTTTGGAAATGAGGTCATAGCCGATGTCTACTGTGCCGTCCTCCGGTTTGGGTTGAATGTCCGGTTGGATTTGTTCGGGGTCGAAGTGTCCCATTTGCTGGATTTCACGCATGGAACGCATCAAGTCCTCACGACTGAATAATTGACCCGGGCGGGTGCGTAACTCACGACGGACTACATTTTCATATAAACGGTCGTTACCATTGATGCTGATTTTGTTGATAGTAGCCTGCCGACCTTCAAAAATACGCATTTCCAAATCAATGGAGTCACCTACGATGTTTACTTCCACCGGGTCGAGCGAATAGAACAGATAACCATTATTGTAATAAAGGTTGCCGATTGCATCTTCGTCCGTACTGGTGCGCTCTTCCAGCAGTTTCTGGTTGTAGACATCTCCTTTCTTCATGCGCAACAAGAAGTTCAACTGTTCGGAAGGATAAAGGGTGTTACCAACCCACGTTACATTACGCAAATAGTATTTCTGGCCTTCTTCAATTTCCATTGAAATATCTACCGTACGTTCATCATAGGGCTTGATGCTGTCTGTCACAATCATGGCATCACGATAACCTAGTTCGTTATATTTGTCTATAATGAGCTGTTTATCGGCTTCATAGTTCTCCTCCACGAATTTCTTTGTACGGAAGAGGTTGAGAAGTTTGCCCTTCTCGTTGGTTTTCTTCATCACACGTTTCAGTTTCTTGGTGGTGATGGCTTGGTTACCGGTAATCGTGATTTTATGTACTTTTACTTTCTCTTTCTTGTCGATATTAATATCGACCAAGACTTGATTGGCATTATTGGGATCATCTTTTTGGGTAATGATCACATCGGCATTTTTGAACCCCTTATCATCAAAATAACGTTTGATCAGTGTTTTGGCACGATCTATTAAGTTAGGAGTTACTTGGTTTCCTTTTATCAGTCCTACTCTGGCCTCTAAGTCTTCACGCTCTGATTTCTTCACGCCATGATAGCGGATGTCGGACACGCGGGGACGCATGGTCAAGTGGATTGTGAGCCAAATCTGATCGCCTTCAATCTTGTCTGCCGTAATTTGTACATCCGAAAAAAGGCCATGTCGCCAATAGCGTTTACATGCTTGCGTTATTTCATCACCGGGTACGGTAATCGTTTGGCCTTTGGATAATCCGGATAAACCAATGATTACATAATCTTCATAATTCTTGGCTCCTACTACCTTTATATCTGCTATTTCATACTTTTTGGGTGTCCCCGAATAAAGGATAACCGGCTTTTCGGCCCCATCAGTATTGCTTGTGTTCTGTGCCGCGCTGGTCAGTACACAGCTAAAGAGGCAGATAATTGTTACGAGTATGGAGAAAATACGATAGTACATCTTTTTATTTACTATTTTACAATTTACTATTTACTATTTGTGTTTGTTCGGTCAACTGATTTGTTCACTGGTTTTTCCGAACCTGCGCTCACGCTTCTGATAGTCGTAAATGGCTTTGTGAAGTGCCTCTTCACGAAAGTCCGGCCAATAGGTGTCGCAGAAATAAAGTTCCGAGTAAGCACATTGCCAAAGCAGGTAGTTACTTAGGCGAACTTCTCCACCCGTACGTATCAATAGATCCGGATCGGGCATAAAGCTGGTGGTAAGGTGCTGGGAGAACAGGTGGCTATCAATCCGGTCGGGAGCTAATTCGCCTTTTTGCACTAAGATTGCAATCTGGCGGGCCGCTTCTGTTATCTCCCAATGAGATGAGTAGCTGATTGCCAGCACTAAGGACATTCCCGTATTATTTGCGGTATGTGCCACACAGGTTTCCAAACGTTCCCGTACATTGTCGGGTAGCTTGGTTAAGTCTCCTATAATTCGGAAACTGATATTATTCTTCATGAATGTTTCTTCCTCGATAGAGTCGAAAAGAAGTGCCATCAGTGCGGCGACTTCGTTAGAAGGACGATTCCAATTTTCGGTGGAGAACGTATATAAAGTCAGATATTTGATGCCTAATTTTGACGCTTCTTCTGCAATGATATGCACAGTCTCAGCACCGGCTTGGTGTCCGTAACTGCGTTCTTGTCCACGCAGTTTTGCCCAACGCCCGTTGCCGTCCATGATGATTGCCACGTGCTGTGGAATTCGGCTTAAATCAAGTTCTTCTGTATTCAGCATCTTTCTATACTTACATCTCTTGTCTTGGTTACTATTATTCGTCTTAATATAATAAAGACAACAATAACATAATAGGTTTATGGTATAGCCGGCATTAGCTTATTAAGATGTCCGCGCCAAACAGCATTTGTCTTTCCGTCGCCACCAAATATTACCCATATATAAGGACTGTCAACAACAATGGAGTAAGGGGCGGTTATGCCTGCCATATCTTTGTCCAATAAGAACTTCTTTTCTGTTTTACGCCAAGATATGCCGTCTACTGAAGAGTAGATAACATTTAGTCTGTTGACGTCTTCACTTCCGAATATATAGAATATATTTCCGTAATTCATCACAACCGGATTTTTCAATGCCGGGCAGAATGCATCATATGCCGTATTATCAAGTGGGAACCAATTCCTGCCATCGTTAGAGACCCAGGGAACCGTTTGTGATAGGTCACTGTTTGAGGTAGTACCTACCATTATAGTCTGCAGCTGATAGTTTGTTTCAAAGTTGGCGGAGTAGATATTGGCTGTCGGATGATAATTTGTATCGTCAAATTGACCGCTGTTTTGGCTTTCTCCATTGTCGCTGGTAGAGTAAACTCCGTTATCGGTAATAACGGTAAGCGTATTCGGAAAACCTGCCACTAATGCCTGAACATCACTTCCTAATTTAGGTACGATCTCCCATTGAATGCCGTCTTGTGAGGTAAAGACTTGCTTGTTTTCTGTAACAATGTAGAGTTGCTCTCGGGATGTGGTGCTTGTAGCTCCTTCTTCATATTTCACGTTGACAAGTGTTGCCAGCTTGGCATCAGTCGGAAAATCTATATAGGCATCAGCTGTTTCCCATCCGTATTCACTTGGCTTTGTAGAAGTCTTATAAGCAGCATTTTGTGTAAATACCCATAAGTCGTTATTGAACAATATTGCTTTTTGACCTTTTACAGAAGGTATCCCAGGGAGGGCAGATGCCATACGATCCCAAACTAAAGAGTCAGGATCCTGTTTATGTCTCCTGATTTTGAGGGTATACTCTCGAACTGTGCTGAGGTCCGGTGCATGCACCTTAAATTTTATGCCATCGTTGTTGTTGACTGCTCCAGTCAAGTCTACCGAGTCGGTTTGGACAAATACAGTGTCATTAAGTCCGGCAGTTATCCAACCGCTTACGAGGAAAGTGTCAATTAATATGCGATCAATAATGGTATCTGCTCCAATAGGCAATGAGTCTTGGTTGTAAATCTCTCTGTGCAGTTGGTCTATTGTGAATTTATAATGCTTGCCATATATCGTGTCAAGGGCAAATGCATGTACCGTCGCGTCAGAACTTAATTCGATTGTATTATCATCAGAGTCAAGGCACGAACTTATTGCGATTGATACAAAAATGAAACTTGCAATTATTGCTAAAAACTTTATTCTCATTTTAAAAGATAGTGTTTATTTACAAGTTGCAAAAATAGGAACATTTTTTTCTATAAACAGCTTTATCGGCAAGTTTTATATAAAATTATAGATAATATGGCTGTTTTTCTCGATTAAAAAGCCCTCGAATAAGGCTGTTAGCCTAATCTTGTGGCGATGTAATGCCGAAAATTTCTTCCGAAATATTGTTCATTGACATAAGGTATTTTATTGCCTATTTCAGGTGCTTTAACACCGGAGAATAATTTTAGAGGGCTTTCTTCCACGAAAATCTCGTCCCATAGCTCTGCATTAATGAAAGATTGTAATAAGTAGCTTCCTCCTTCTACGAGTAATGATTGCAGTCCTTGCGCATACAGATGTTGCATGATTTGGGGCAATATATTCTGTTGAAAGTCAATAACGATGTATTCAGTGTTAGGGAATGCTGCATGCGGCTGTCCCGTAAAAACAAGTGTGCGGATACTGTCATCGAACAGATGTAAGGAAGGTGAGAGGCGTTGCTGCCTGTCTATAACAATCCGTACGGGAGATTGACCTTGCCAGTTGCGTACTGTCAGACTGGGATTGTCCAACTCTGCTGTGTGTGTGCCCACCATGATCGCGCTATGTTCTGCCCGTCTTTTGTGTACAAGCATGGAGGTCAGAGGAGTGGATAGAATAACCGGTTTTCCGTCCTTTCGGCATTTGTCAATGTGCTTATCGGCAGACTCAGCCCATTTCAACGTGATGTAGGGCCGGTGCAAAGAGTGGAATGTGACAAAACGCCGGATTAAGTTTTTGCAATCTTCTTCCAGTACTCCGACGATGACTTCACGTCCTGCATCTTTCAATTTTTGAATACCTCGTCCTGCTACTTTTGCAAAGGGATCTTGGCAGCCGATTACAATACGGGGGATTTGTTTCTCGATAATCAGATCGGCGCAAGGCGGTGTCTTACCATAGTGGGCGCAAGGCTCCAGACTGACATAAATGGTGGAGCGTTTCAGTAAAGAGGGCTCTTTTACAGAGCGAATCGCGTTAACTTCGGCATGCGCTTCACCACAACGTATATGATAGCCTTCGCCTATAATTTTCCCGTCGCACACAATTACTGCACCTACCATTGGATTGGGAGCAGTGTTGCATAAACCGTTTTGGGCTAACTGAATACAACGGCGCATATATTTTTCTTCTTCCATACTTTGTATTACTCTTAAAGTTCTACTATTTTTGCAGCTTGAATGCCGAATGTTATGAATGTTTCCGTCTCCCATATTCGTCGTGCTTTGCAGGAGAGTTACTCTGTGCAAGAAGCTGCCAACTTATCCCGCATTGTCTGTTGTGAAATGCTGGGACAGACCACGATTGATTATTATTTGGGCAAAGATATAATTTTATCTTCAAAAGAGATGCAGAAATTAAATGGCATTCTTGCCCGTTTGCTTAATTTTGAACCGATACAGTATATACAGGGAACTGCCCGTTTTTTGGAACGCTCCTACCATGTTGCTCCGGGAGTGTTGATTCCCCGCCCGGAAACGGAAGAATTGGTGGAGGTAATGCTAAGGGAAATCCCGTCTGATGCCCGTATCCTTGACATTGGAACAGGAAGTGGCTGTATTGCTATCTCTCTTTCCAAAGCGTTCCCGAATGCGAAAGTAACGGCCTGGGATGTTTCGGAGGATGCCCTTTGTATCGCTCGCCGCAATAATGATGATTTGCAGGCGTCGGTTTGTTTTGTGAAGCAGGACGTATTGGCATGGAGAGGGGATGGCGGACAGTGTTATGATGTGATTGTCAGTAATCCACCGTACATCACAGAGTCGGAAAAGCAAGAGATGGAGCGTAATGTTTTGGACTGGGAACCTTTTTCGGCATTATTTGTTCCGAATAATGATCCATTGCTCTTTTATCGGAGAATTGGAGAATTAGGCAGGATGATGCTGGTAGACGGTGGCCGGCTTTATTTTGAAATAAATCGGGCTTATGGGGAGGCTACGGCGATGATGCTTTGTGGACAAGGATATACCGGTATACGGATACTAAAAGATATTTCCGGAAATGATAGATTTGTAATTGCAGAACGATGATAGAAATTACTGAAACAGATGCTTTAAGCCGGCTGGCTGCTTATTGTTCCACAGCGGAACATTGTCGGGCGGAAGTTACGGAGAAGTTGCAGCGATGGGGGATCTCCTATGATGCCATAGACCGTATCATAAACCGTTTGGAACAAGAAAAATACATTGACGAGGAGCGCTTTTGCCGCGCTTTTATTCATGATAAATACCGCTTTGCCAAATGGGGGAAAATAAAAATAGGTCAGGCACTCCAATTAAAGAAAATTCCCCAAAGAGTTTTTTTTCCGTACCTGAATGAAATTGATGAGGATGAATATCTTACTATTTTGAATAATCTGCTGATGACAAAACGTAAAAGCGTTCATGCCGAGAATGAATTCGAATTGACTAACAAGTTGGTACGTTTTGCTCTGAGCAGAGGATTCGAAATGAAAGATATTCGCCATTGTATTACACTTTCTGATGAAAATGACAATCTGGAGTAAAAATTATCCGTTTTCTTTTTTCTATTCTCGTTAGCTTTCTGTATTTTTGCGGCATATTTATCATAATAGTTAGTTTAGCTATGAAAACTTTAGAAAGATTGTTTGCAGAGAAGTTGCTGAAGATTAAAGCGATTAAACTACAACCCGCTAATCCATTTACTTGGGCATCAGGATGGAAATCTCCGTTTTACTGTGATAACCGTAAAACTCTTTCATATCCTTCTCTCCGTAATTTCGTGAAATTGGAAATTACGCGTCTGATTCTGGAACGTTTCGGTCAGGTTGATGCGATAGCCGGTGTCGCTACAGGAGCTATTCCTCAGGGGGCATTGGTGGCTGATGCATTGAATCTGCCATTTGTATATGTGCGCTCTACTCCGAAAGATCATGGATTGGAGAACCTGATTGAAGGTGAACTTCGTCCGGGCATGAAAGTTGTTGTGGTGGAAGATTTGATTTCTACCGGTGGAAGCAGTTTGAAGGCTGTTGAGGCTATTCGTCGTGATGGATGTGAAGTGATCGGTATGGTTGCTGCTTACACTTATGGGTTTCCTGTTGCAGAGAAGGCATTCAAAGAAGCAAAGGTTCCTTTGGTGACATTGACCAACTACGAAGCCGTAATGGAAGTTGCGCTTCGTACAGGTTATATCGAAGAAGAAGATGTGGCTACGTTGAATGAGTGGCGTAAAGATCCTGCACATTGGGACGCTGGAAAATAAGATTTATTTTATATAATGATAAGATTATGACGAAAGAACCATTCGGATAAATACTGTCCGGATAGTTCTTTTTGTCTTTTAAAGACCATTAGGATTATGACTAAATTTGAAAGTGCGGTGAAGGTGATACCTGCCTCGCAAAATGCTGTTTACGAGAAACTTTCAGACCTTAATAATTTAGATAAGGTAAAGGATCGTCTGCCGCAGGACAAGGTGAAGAATTTGAGCTTTGATAAGGAAAATCTATCGATAGAGGTGCCACCGGTTGGGAAAATCGTATTACAGATCGTAGAGAAAGAACCTTGTAAGTGTATCAAGTTTGCAACAACGAGCTCTCCTTTGCCGTTTAATTTGTGGATACAGATTGTGCCTGTTACAGAAACGGAATGTAAAATGAAACTTACTATTGGAATGGAGTTAAATCCGTTTATGAAAACTATGGTGCAGAAACCTTTGCAGGAAGGATTGGAGAAAATGGCAGAAACTCTGTCGCTAATCAAATATTAATTCATTAATCACTAGAAATTCATGGTTCAGAAACTTTGGGAAAAATCCGTTCAGGTGAATAAGGATATAGAGCGTTTTACGGTGGGACGCGATCGGGAAATGGACCTTTATCTGGCAAAACATGATGTGCTGGGATCCATGGCGCATATCACGATGCTGGAAAGTATCGGCTTGTTGGCAAAGGATGAGTTGTCTTTGTTGCTTGCAGAATTGAAGAATATTTATGTTACGGCTGAAAAAGGGGAGTTTGTGATAGAAGAGGGAGTGGAAGATGTCCATTCTCAGGTGGAGCTGATGCTGACTCGTAAGCTGGGCGATATAGGAAAGAAAATTCACAGTGGACGGTCACGCAATGACCAGGTATTGTTGGATCTGAAACTTTTTACCCGTACGCAGATAAAGGAAATAGCTGAGGCTGTGGAGCAGCTTTTCCATGTGCTTATCATGCAGAGTGAGCGTTATAAGGACGTGTTGATGCCGGGATACACTCATTTACAGATAGCAATGCCATCGTCTTTCGGACTGTGGTTTGGCGCTTATGCGGAGAGTTTGGTAGATGATATGCTATTTTTGCAGGCTGCCTTCAAGATGTGTAATCGTAATCCTTTAGGCTCTGCTGCAGGATACGGTTCTTCCTTTCCTCTGAACCGTACGATGACTACTCGGTTATTAGGCTTCGATTCATTGAATTATAATGTGGTATATGCTCAAATGGGGCGCGGTAAAATGGAGCGTAATGTTGCTTTCGCTTTGGCAACTATTGCGGGTACCCTTTCCAAACTTGCATTTGATGCTTGTCTGTTCAATAGTCAGAACTTTGGGTTTGTAAAGTTGCCCGATGACTGTACTACCGGTTCGAGCATCATGCCACATAAGAAAAATCCGGATGTATTTGAACTGACACGTGCCAAATGTAATAAATTACAATCATTACCTCAACAGATAATGATGATAGCCAATAATTTGCCTTCCGGTTATTTCCGGGACTTGCAGATTATTAAGGAGGTGTTCCTGCCTGCTTTTCAGGAATTGAAAGACTGCCTGCAGATGGCAACTTATATTATGAATGAAATCAAGGTGAATGAACATATTCTTGATGATGATAAATATTTGTTTATTTTCAGTGTGGAAGAGGTGAACAGTCTGGTCCGGGAAGGTATGCCGTTTCGCGATGCTTATAAGAAAGTTGGTTTGGACATTGAAGCCGGTAAGTTTTCTCATGACAAAGAAGTGCATCATACGCACGAAGGCAGTATTGGCAATCTGTGCAATGATGAGATTTCTGTTTTAATGCAGAAAGTTGTAGATGGTTTTAATTTTGGAACAATGGAACAGGCTGAAAAGGCACTGCTTAGTAGGTAGCGCTATTAGTTAACTTGTTGTAGTGTACGATGTTAACTTCTTATATTAAGTATGTTAACTTATTAATGATAGCTCAGTTAACATCGTACTTCCTATTTTGTTAACTTTTTCCGGTGAAAAGTTTGGCTGTAACGGGGAAACTGTTTATCTTTGCATCCGTTCTCCAAAAAACTGCGGAAATAGCTCAGTTGGTAGAGCATAACCTTGCCAAGGTTAGGGTCGCGAGTTCGAGTCTCGTTTTCCGCTCTCCTTTTTAAGGATGCTCGAATGGTGGAATGGTAGACACGAAGGACTTAAAATCCTTTGGCCATTGCGGCTGTGCGGGTTCAAGTCCCGCTTCGAGTACTTGAAGGGACGGACGGTGATTATCACTGTTCGTCTCTCTTTTTTTATCCCCATTATTCGTTGGAAATGAGTAGTTTAGCAGAAAGAATTGATTGACGGTTTTAGGTTCAATATGCTCGTTATTTTTGTCGTAGATAAACCCGTCAGGAAATACCATTTTTGTAATCTCCTTCTTCCTTCTAATCCTTGTAATTCCCATAAATTGAACAAGTTAGAGCGCATTGCGAACGCATAATCAATGAATTTATCAAGGTTCAATATTTCTGTGTTCACTTTTGAATATTCTACCTGTAAACCTCTGATTTCTGCTTCTAATCTCGTCATTACCTTTACGCAAATCTCTTGTTTCTTTGTGTCGGAACAAAGTACATAATTGGTTTCAACTTGCTCCAGTTCTTTTTCCTTTGCTTTGATATTGGATTTTATAGACTGAGCTCTTTCTTTATTCATGTTATCAAAGGTAATGGTTAGTTGTGTTTTAGGAGTTCTGATACCTTATCAGATAGAGAGTACTTGTTTACTTCCTCTTCATAGGCTTCATGTACGTTTTTGGTTGAACTGTTATACTTGCATCCTTTGCGGCTACAAACATAATAACCAATATCAGTACGCCCGAATTTCTTTCGCATCTTAGTTGATATACTTGCGGATAGATTATTGCCACAACAGGGACATTTGATGCTGCCTAGTAATGGTGCATACTCTTTATCTATCTTTTGTTCATATCCACTATGGTTTTTGAATAACTCTCCATTTACTTTCAAGAAAATTTCTTTTGGTATCAATGGAGGATGATTTCCTTGTACAATTATCCCCTTGCAAGAATTTATGTGCCATATAGCCACAATAAAAAGTGTTCTTGAACAGTTCTGATAGCTTCTGTTTACAGATATGGAAACCTTCTGCTGCCAGTCTATGCCTGATTTCTTCGTTAGATAGTTTGTTATTGGCTTTCCAAAGGAATGCTTTTCTTATTAGTTTTCCTTCTTCATTGATGGTTATAATCTGCTCTTTCTTTGTTGTTTTTTGCTCATATCCTCTTGGAACTTTACCAATCCATTTACCTTTTAGTAATGCTTTTACGCTGTTTTCAACAGTTGTTGCTCTCTTTTCGTCATTTTGAAACCTTGCATTTGCGAGTTCCATGAGTTGCATATACTTTCCGACTGGTGTACGTGGGTCATAATTTGATGTTGCAGATACTACGTATGCTCCTCTAGCTTCTACTTCTTCAATAATGGTTGTGCTTCCCGTTCTACTGAAACGGGAGGTACTGAACACTATTACGGTTTTTACTATCTGATTGCTGCCTTTCTTATTGCTCTGTTTGATGAAGGTTAACATACGGCTAAACTCCTTGCGTTCTTTATCGCTTTTAGCTGATTCGTAGGTTCCTCCAAACTCACCTACAATATTGTATGAGCGTGTGTTTGCATATTCTCTGCATTTATCTATTTGATGCTCGAATTCCTCCCGGACGTCCGGGTTGTCGAGCTGCAGCTCCGGCATGTTTTCGGAGAACACCGCCTGATACCACTTAGTTCCCGTTTGATACCACGCGGCGCTCCCGGCAGGTTTTTCATCCTCGAAATAATAGTAGCCAACGTACTTGTTGTGGACCGGGCAGAGCGTTTCAGAAAGGCAGTCTTCCTCCGCGGGTGCGCCGCACGGCTCCTGACGAAGGCTCTGCGAAGCCGATTCGAACCAAGGGTGATAACGCGAGCTGTGGTTCATCACTAGGTCGATGAGCAGGCTTATGCCTCGCTTTTCGCACTCTGCGGAGAGGTTTTCGAAATCCTCCATCGTGCCGAACTGCGGGTCTATGCTGTAGTAGTCCTCCACGCTGTACTTATGATAGGAGCGCGAGGGCATTATCGGCGTGAGCCAGATCCCGTTGAAGCCCATGTCCTGGATATAATCCAGCTTTGAAGTGATACCGTTCAGGTCGCCGATACCATCGCCGCTGCTGTCGCAGAACGAACCCACGAATATCTGATAGTAGTTCCGGTAATTGTCGTCGATGATGTTCAGTTCCTGCTCGTATTTATAACTGTTCAAACTTGTCGTATCTGATGTTTCCGGCGAACTGCACCCGGAAACCAGCACAGCCGCCGCAGTAAAAACTGTAGCGGCTGTGCGTTTAATGGTGGTTATCCATGAAGATGTCATTATTTCTCCTTCGGAAGCTCCCGGGAGCATATCTCCCTGACGGATTCGCGCTCGATAAGCTCCGGGCGCAGCATTACGGACTTGATATGTATTCCGTTTTTCATCTGCTGAAGCATGAAGAACGCCGTCTTTCCGATGTGTATGCGGTTCTGGCTGAGCGTAGTTATCGAGGGCTGCGAATACTCAGACGGCGGAAGGTTGTCGTAGCCGGTAATGCTGATGTCCTCCGGAACGCTGTACCCGGCGCGTATAAGCTCCTTTACCGCCGTGCAGGCGAGAAGGTCGCTTATGCAGACCACTGCGGTGACTCCGGTCTCGGCGATCTCCAGGATACGTTTTTTCGTGCCCTTCGCCGAGAAACAGCCATACTTCACAGCAGCAGGATCCTCCACCAGACCAAGCTCTGCGAGGGCGTCAGAGTACGCCTGCTTGCGCTCGATGGTGACGATACTGTCAGGCTCGCCTCCGAGGAACCCTATCCGGTCATGCCCCTTCGACCAGAGGTAGCGCACCGCCTGGCGGATACCCTCTGCGCTGTCGCA
>OGWY01001661.1_pt1 | contig 17043 bp, 10 predicted proteins | sample 1576121 | NCBI WGS metagenome assembly OGWY01 (sample SAMEA3541543, study PRJEB24748) | human gut metagenome | biome: human gut; feature: human-associated habitat; material: faeces | place: China | collected 2012 | reverse complement strand
ATACTTGTGACGACGTTAAAACCTTTGCTGGCCCGCAACCGCAGCTGGGCGCTGCAGAAGTGTCAGCATGACCCGGACTATTTCGAAAAATGGGTCGACGGGCAGCGGCCCCACTCGCTGTGGATCGGCTGCTCCGACAGCCGCGTGCCCGCCGAGGTGCTCACCGGCAGCCAGCCCGGCGAGCTCTTTGTCCACCGCAATATCGCCAACATGCTCGATCCCGCCGACGACAACGTCATGAGCGTCCTGCAGTATGCCCTCGACTACCTTGAGGTGGAGCGGGTGGTGCTCTGCGGCCACTACGGCTGCGGCGGGGTGCAGGCGGCGCTCTCCCTGCCCACTCTGCCACTGGCGCAGGAATCCTCGGCGCTGGCTCGTCGCATCGGCCAGTTGCGCCACACCCTGCATAACGAAATTGCACAGATCGCCGATGGGTGTGGTGTTGCGGCCTCCCCCGGCGCCAGTGCCAGAGCCAGCACCGACGCGGAGCGCTCTCGTCATGCGCTGGACGCCCTGGTGGAAGCCAACGTTCGCGCCCAGTTCGCCCGTCTGCTGGAGAGTGAACCGGTGCAGACGGTGCTCGCCAGCGGGCGACCGCTCAGCCTGCACGGCTGCGTCTACGATCTGGCTTCCGGCCATTTAACCACCCTCGTCGAACACCTCTCACCGCAGGAGCACGCCCCATGAACACGCTTCGTCAGGACTCTCTCGCCGGCATCGTCGTCTTCCTTGTCGCCCTGCCGCTGTGCCTCGGCATCGCCCAGGCCAGCGGCTTACCGCCCTTCGTCGGCCTGCTGACCGGCATTATCGGCGGCCTGGTCGTCACCGCTCTCAGCCCCTCCCGCTTCGCCGTCAGCGGCCCCGCCGCCGGACTGGTCACCATCGTCGTCGCCGCCATTGAATCCCTGGGTTCCTTCTCCCTCTTCCTGATGGCGCTGGTGCTGGCCGGCGTGCTGCAGCTGCTGTTCGGCATCCTGCGCGCCGGGCGCTTTATCTCGCTGGTTCCCGCCAGCGTCATCAAAGGCATGCTGGCAGCGATCGGCATCCTGCTGATTATGCAGCAGATCCCCGTCGCGCTTGGCACGGCGGAAGAGACCGGACTTGCCGAAGTGGTTCAGGGCAACGCCGCTTTCTCCGTCACTGCGATTGCCGTCGCCGCGGGCGGCCTGCTGGTGCTATGGCTGTGGGGTTCGCCGCTTATCCGCCGGGTGAAGAGCCTGCGCTGGATCCCCGGGCCGCTGATCGCCGTCCTGCTCGGCTGCGTGACCACCCTGCTGCTGACCCATTTTGCGCCGCAGCAGCTGGCCGCTCTGCCGCGTATTACCCTGCCGGCGTTCGGCAGCCTCGGCGACCTGCTGGGCGAGCTGGAGTCTCCCGCATGGAGCGCGTGGCGCAATCCGTCGGTGTGGGTGGTGGCGGTGACCCTGGCGCTGGTCGCCAGCCTCGAAACCCTGCTCAGCCAGGAGGCGCTGAAAAAGCTGCGTCCGCAAAATCCGCCGCCTTCGCCGAACCGCGAAATGGTCGCCCAGGGCGTGGGCAATCTGCTCTCCGGCGTGCTGGGGGCGATGCCGATCACCGCGGTGATCGTCCGCAGCTCGGTGAACGTCAGCAATGGCGCGCAGAGCAAGCTGTCGATCTTTATCCACGGCGTCCTGCTGTTAATCTGCGGCCTGTGGTTCAGCGGCCTGCTGACCTTAATCCCGCTCGCCAGCCTCGCCGCCGTGCTGCTGTATACCGGCTATAAGCTGGCGACGCCGCGGCTGTTCATCGAGCAGTTCCGCCAGGGTGCGGCGCAGTACGTTCCGTTCCTCGCCACCATCGGCGGGATTATCGCCTGCGGCATGCTGGCGGGGATCGGGATTGGTCTTGCCACCCAGATGGCGTTCAGCCTCTGGCGCAGCCATCGCCACTCGCTGCAGCTGGCGCGCTACGATGACCACTACGTGCTGCGCATCCAGCAGAATCTGACCTTTATGCACAATCCACATCTGCTGGCCCTGCTGGCGAAGATTCCGGAAAAGAGCGTGGTGATCGTCGAGCACGACAGCGTCGGCTATCTTGACCCGGACGTGCGGGCGGTGCTGGATGATTTTGCCGAGAACGCCCCGCAGCGCGGCATCCGCCTTAATCAGTGGCCGCTGGCCAGCCGCTGACCTTAACGGGCGGCTGGTCCGCCCGCTTCGCGACCCCTCCGATTGCCAAGCGCCGTGAAAAACCATGCTCTACACTTTCTGGGTTATCACGCCAACCCCAAGGAAATGAACATGACCATCATTAAAAGCTACGCCGCCAAAGAAGCGGGCGCCGATCTGTCGCTGTGGGAGTACGATGCCGGCGAGCTGCAGCCGGAAGATGTCGAAGTTGAAGTGGAATACTGCGGGATCTGCCATTCGGACCTGTCGATGATCGACAACGAATGGGGGATGTCGAGCTACCCGCTGGTGGCCGGTCACGAGGTGATTGGCCGGGTGGCGGCGCTGGGCAGCGCGGCGCAGGATAAAGGGCTGAAGATTGGCCAGAAGGTCGGCATCGGCTGGACGGCGCGCAGCTGCGGCCATTGCGACGCCTGCATCAGCGGCAACCAGATCAACTGTCTGGAAGGCTCGGTGCCGACCATTCTCAACCGCGGCGGCTTCGCCAATAAGCTGCGCGCCGACTGGCAGTGGGTGATCCCCCTGCCGGAGAGCATCGATCTGGCGTCCGCCGGCCCGATGCTGTGCGGCGGCATCACCGTCTTTAAACCGCTGCTGACCCACCACGTCACCGCCACCAGCCGCGTCGGGGTGATCGGCATCGGCGGCCTCGGCCATATCGCTATTAAGCTGCTGCGGGCGATGGGCGCGGAAGTGACCGCCTTCAGCTCCAACCCGGCGAAAGAGCAGGAAGTGCTGGCGATGGGCGCCGATCGCGTGGTCAACAGCCGCGATCCTGAAGCCTTAAAAGCGCTGGCCGGTCAGTTCGACCTGATCATCAACACCGTGGCGGTGGACCTCGACTGGCAGCCGTACTTCGAAGCCCTGGCTTACGGCGGCAACTTCCATACCGTCGGCGCGGTGATGAAGCCGTTCCCGGTGCCGGCCTTTACCCTGATCGGCGGCGACCGCAGCATCTCCGGCTCGGCGACCGGTAATCCGTCCGAATTGCGCACGCTGATGAAGTTTGCCGGGCGCAGCAAAGTGGCTCCGACCACCGAGCTGTTCCCGATGTCGCAGATTAACGAAGCGCTGAAGCACGTTCGCGAAGGCAAAGCCCGCTACCGCGCGGTGCTGAAAGCCGACTTCTGATGGTTCTCTCCCGCCGGGCGGCCCGCTCGCCCGGCGTTTTCCCCGTCGCTTCATCAAACCGTCATCTACCCGCCATGCCTCTGTAGTCATTGCTTCCCACAATCCGGGCTTCGATAAATGGCTGAACGAGATGCGCGTCACCATGAGAAAGACCTGGCTTCCCTGGCTGATCCTGTCGCCTTCCCTGCTGTTTTTACTGCTGTTTACCTGGTTCCCGCTGGGGCGTTCGGTGTATGACAGCCTGTTTGATACCCGCATGGCCAGCGACGGCGCGCAGTATGTCGGGCTGGATAACTTTGCCCGCCTGTTTGCCGATAACGTCTTCTGGCAGTCGCTGGGCAATAACCTGCTCTATATCCTGCTGACGGTAGTGCCCGGGGTGACCCTCGCCCTGCTGCTGGCGGTCGCCCTGAGCGAGAACCATCGCGTCAACCGCTGGCTGCGCACCGCCTTTTTCTTCCCGATGATTATCCCGATGGTCAGCGCCGCCGCGCTGTGGCTGTTTATCTTTATGCCCGGCCTCGGCCTGCTCGACCACTATCTGGCGAAGCTGTTCGGGCCGATGAACAACAACTGGCTGGGGCGCAGCAACAGCGCGCTGCTGGCCCTGGCGCTGATCGGCGTGTGGAAGTTCGCCGGCTACTACATGCTGTTTTTCCTCGCCGGGCTGCAGAGCATTCCGGCCTCAACGCGGGAAGCGGCGCTGATGGAGGGGGCTACCCGCACGCAGGTCTTTTTTAAGGTCACGCTACCGCTGCTGCGCCCGACCCTGAGCTTTGTGATCACCACCGCGCTGATCTACTCCATCACCCAGATCGACCACGTGGCGGTGATGACCCGCGGCGGGCCGGACAACGCCACCACCGTGCTGCTCTATTACATCCAGAATCTCGCCTGGGATACCCACGACCTCGGCAAAGCCTCCGCCGCCACCTTCCTCACCCTGGCCGGGCTGTTCGCCTTCTCGCTGATTAACCTGAAACTGCTGGAGAAAGGAGCCCACTATGAGCGCTGAAATCTCGCCGCTGCTGGTCCGCACGCCCGCCGCCGCCCGTCCGCTGTGGCTGCGCCTGCGCCGCTCGTCGCCCTTTACGCTCACAGTATTAATGTGCTGCATGGCGCTGCTGTGGGTCAGCCCGTTTATCTGGATGCTGGCGACCTCGTTCAGCGCTACCACCTTCGGCGACGATATGGCGTCGCTGCTGCCGCGCCTGCCGCTGACTCTCGATAACTTCCGCGACGCCTGGAACAGCGCCGACTGGCTGAGCCTGTACGCCAACACCCTTATCTTCACCTTCGGCACCTTCTGCGTGCAGCTGTTGACCATCACCACCGCCGGGTACGTCTTCGCCTGCCACGAGTTTCGCGGCAAGCAGACGCTGTTTCTCCTGTTCCTGGTGCAGCTGATGATCATGCCGGTGGTGATGATGGTGCCGAACATGCTGACCCTGAAAACCTTCGGCCTGCTCAACACCCTCACCGGGGTGATGATGCCCTACTTCACCTCGGCGTTCGGCGTGTTCCTGATGCGTCAGGCGTTCCTCGCCATTCCGAAAGAGCTGGAAGAGGCGGCGCTGATGGAGGGCTGCCGCTGGTGGCAGGTGCTGTTCCGCGTGCTGCTGCCGATGTCCTGGCCGTCGGTGCTGGCCTTCGCCACCGTCAGCATTACCTACCACTGGAACGAGTACCTGTGGCCGCTGATGATGCTCAACGATCCCGATAAGCAGGTGCTGACCGTCGGGCTGGTCTCCTTCGCCATGGGCGCCGAATCCGGCGGCCAGTGGGGCACCATCGGCGCCGGGACGCTGATGGTCTGCCTGCCGCTGATGCTGGCGTTCATCCTTTTTCAGAAACAGTTCCTGCGGAGCTTCGGCTTCTCCGGGATCAAATAAGGAGTGATTCATGCTGTTAGCGCACATTTCCGATACCCATTTCCGCAGCCGCGGCGAGAAGCTGTACGGCTTTATCGACGTCAATGCCGCCAACGCCGACGTGGTCTCCCAGCTTAACGCGCTGCGCGAGCGCCCGGACGCGGTGGTGGTGAGCGGGGATATCGTCAACTGCGGCCGCCCGGAGGAGTATCAGGTGGCCCGCCAGATCCTCGGCAGCCTGAACTATCCGCTGTATCTGATCCCCGGCAACCACGACGACAAAGCCCATTTTCTCGAGCATCTTCACCCGCTGTGCCCGCAGCTGGGCAACGATCCGCAAAATATGCGCTATGCGGTGGATGACTTCGCCACCCGCCTGCTGTTTATCGACTCCAGTCATGCCGGCACTTCAAAAGGCTGGCTGACCGACGAGACCATCAGCTGGCTGGAGGCCCAGCTGTTCGAGGGCGGCGACAAACCGGCAACGATCTTTATGCACCACCCGCCGCTGCCGCTGGGCAATGCGCAGATGGACCCTATCGCCTGCGAAAACGGCCACCGTCTGCTGGCGCTGGTGGAGCGTTTCCCGTCGCTGACGCGCATCTTCTGCGGCCATAACCACAGCCTGACCATGACCCAGTATCGCCAGGCGCTGATCTCCACCATTCCCGGCACCGTTCATCAGGTGCCGTACTGCCACGAAGACACCCGGCCCTATTATGACCTCTCTCCGGCCTCGTGCCTGATGCACCGTCAGGTCGGTGAGCAGTGGGTGAGCTACCAGCACTCGCTGGCCCACTACGCCGGGCCGTGGCTGTACGACGAAAACATCAGTTGCCCAACGGAAGAGCGCTAACCGCTATGCTCAGTCTGCAAAACATCAGTAAACGTTTCGACGGCAAACCGGCGCTCAGCGCCCTGTCGCTGGATATTCACGAAGGCGAATTCGTGGTGCTGGTCGGCCCGTCGGGCTGCGGGAAAAGCACCCTGCTGCGCCTGCTCGCCGGCCTGGAGCCGGTCAGCGAAGGCCAAATCTGGCTGCATGATGAGAACATCACCGCCACCACGCCGCGCGAGCGCAACTTCGCGATGATCTTCCAGAACTATGCCCTGTTTCCGCATCTGTCGGTGCGCGACAACATCACCTTCGGCATGAAGGTGCGCAAGGAAGAGAAAAGCAGCTGGCAGCCGCGGGTGGATAAAGTGGCGCAGATGCTGCAGCTGGAGGCGCTGCTCGACCGCAAACCGGCGAAGCTCTCCGGCGGCCAGCGCCAGCGGGTGGCGATGGCCCGGGCGATTGTGCGCAATCCGCGGCTGTTCCTGATGGACGAGCCGCTCTCCAACCTCGACGCCCGCCTGCGCAGCGAAGTGCGCGACAGCATTATGGCGCTCCACCAGCAGCTGAAAACCAGCACCATCTATGTGACCCACGATCAGACCGAGGCGATGTCGATGGCCGACCGCATCGTGGTGATGAACGGCGGCCACGTGCAGCAGGTCGGGCGCCCGGAGTATCTGTACGCCAACCCGGCCAATCTGTTCGTCGCCGGATTTATCGGTTCGCCGGCGATGAACCTCCTGTCGCTGCCCTGCGCCAACGGTGAAGTACTGTTGGGAGAACAACGCCATCCGCTGCCGCCGCGCCACCGGGATCAGACCCGCGTCTGGCTGGGCGTTCGCCCGGAACATATTACCGACCGCGTGGAGGAGGGCCATCTGCGCCTCCCGGCCACCGTTCTGCAACGAGAACTGATGGGGGCCGATTACCTGCTCCACGTCAGCACCCCGATCGGCACCCTGCGCTTTAGCCGCCGCCACCGCGGCACGGTGCCGGAGAAAGGCGAGTCGCTACTGGTCGGCTTCTCACCTGCCGATGTGCATCTTTTTCATGCTGAGACCCAGCATAATTTGTTGATGGAGTGTAATCATGTTTAAACCTTTTACGCTAGTCGCGGTTGGCCTCAGCCTTGCCCTGAGCGGCGCGGCGCTGGCGAAAGAAAAAATAGACTTTATGTTCCCGGCGCCGGTGGACGGCAAGCTGACCATGGAGATGACCCGCGTCATTAAGCAATTCAACGACTCGCAGCAGGATGTCGAAGTGCGCGGGATCTTCACCGGCAACTACGACACCACCAAGATCAAAGCCGAATCGGCGCAGAAGGCCGGCCAGTCGCCGGCGCTGGTGATCATGTCCGCCAACTTCACCACCGATCTGGCGCTGAAGGATGAGATCCTGCCGATGGACGAGCTGTTTAAATATGGCGATCAAAAGGCTGGCGATTTTCTGCAAAAGGAATTCTGGCCCGCGATGCATAAGAACGCCCAGGTGATGGGCACCACCTATGCGATCCCGTTCCATAACTCGACGCCGATCCTCTACTACAACAAGACGATGTTCGATCGGGCCGGGATCAAACAGCCGCCACAGACCTGGGCCGACCTGCTGGCCGATGCCAAAAAGCTGACCGACGAAAGCAAAGGCCAGTGGGGGATCATGCTGCCGTCGACCAACGACGACTACGGCGGCTGGATCTTCTCGGCGCTGGTGCGCGCCAACGGCGGGAAATACTTTAACGAAGACTATCCGGGCGAGGTCTACTACAACTCGCCGACCGCCATCGGCGCTCTGCGCTTCTGGCAGGATCTGATCTACAAGGACAAGGTGATGCCGTCCGGGGTCTTGAACTCGAAGCAGATCAGCGCCGCGTTCTTCTCCGGCAAGCTCGGGATGGCGATGCTCAGCACTGGCGCGCTGGGCTTTATGCGCGAGAACAGCAAAGACTTTGAACTTGGGGTGGCGATGCTGCCGGCCAAAGAGCAGCGCGCGGTGCCGATCGGCGGCGCCAGCCTGGTGAGTTTTAAAGGCATCAGCGAGGCGCAGAAGAAAGCGGCGTATCAGTTCCTGACCTATCTGGTGAGCCCCGACGTGAACGGCGCGTGGAGCCGCTTCACCGGCTACTTCTCGCCGCGCAAGGCGTCATACGATACGCCGGAGATGAAGGCCTATCTGCAGCAGGATCCGCGGGCGGCGATCGCCCTTGAGCAGCTGAAGTACGCCCATCCATGGTACTCCACCTGGGAGACCGTGGCGGTGCGTAAGGCGATGGAGAACCAGCTGGCGGCGGTGGTCAATGATGCCAAAGTGACGCCGGAAGCGGCGGTGCAGGCGGCGCAGAAGGAAGCCGACGCGCTGATGAAACCGTATGTGGATAAGACCGCGCTGGCGGAAGTGAAGTGACGCTTTACCCGTCATCGCCATCCTCACCCTGGCCCTCTCCCTGAGGGAGAGGGAACTGTCCGGCGCTGTGGTTAAGCCCTGGGTCCGGTTGTGAAAGGAAAAAAGCAGGCCATACCCGGTATGGCCTGAAAATGTCACAACGATTAGATCCCTGCCGTTTCGCGGATATATTTGCGCGCTTTGACGGCGTATTCGAAAGGATTGGCCAGAGCAGGATCCTGCTCGGCTTCCACTACCATCCAGCCTTTATAGCCAAAGTCGTCCAGCAGCTTGAACACCGGACGGAAATCGATCACCCCGTCGCCCGGGACGGTGAAGGTGCCTTTTTTCACGCCGTCGAGGAACGACAAGCCGTCGCGGCGCACCTGGTCGATCACCGGCGGGCGGACGTCTTTCAGGTGGACGTGGTTGATGCGCGGCAGATACTTTTTGAGGATCGCCAGCATCGGCGCTTCGCCGCCTTCGGAATACCAGGCGTGGCCGGTGTCGAACAGCAGGAAGACGCGCTCGTCCACCAGCGACATAAATTTGTCGATTTCCGCGGTGGTCTGAATGCCGGTGCCCATGTGGTGATGCAGACAGACCTGCATTCCCTTCTCCGCCGCCAGGCGGCCGAGGGTGTTGTAGCCTTCCGCCACCCGCTGCCACTCTTCGTCGCTGAAGCACGGCTTCGCATCGCCGAGGATCGGTTTATCCAGCCCCTGGATGCTGCCGCTCTGCTCGGAGCAGCCAATCACTTTCGCGCCCATCGCATGAAGGAAGTTCATGTGATTGACGAATTCATCAATGGTTTTTTCCCGCTGGCCGTTGGCGAAAAAGGTGCTGAACCAGGCGTTGCAGATCTGAATGCCGCGGATATCCAGCATCGGCTTGAGAACCGCCGGGTCGCGCGGATATTTGCTGCCGACTTCGCTGCCGGTAAAGCCGGCCAGCGCCATTTCGCTGACGATCTGCTGGAAGGTGTTTTCGCTGCCGAGCTCCGGCATATCATCGTTAGTCCAGCCGATTGGGGCGATAGCCAGTTTGACGTTATCTTTGTTCATAGTAGGGCTCCTGCCGCTGCGCCTTAGCGGCGCAGCAATTCACGTTCAATAAGTTCACGGGTTTCCACTGCCTGGTATTTCATTTTTTCCGGGTAGCCAAACAGCGAGGTGGCGACAATCGGCTCCCCGCCGACCTTGAAGGTCTGCTCGGCGAATTTCATTTCGCGCAGGGTGCGGAATAGCGCGTCGAAATCCACATCCCCTTCCCCGACGCCTACGTGCTGGTGCACCACGGCATCCACGCCCGGCGGGTTAACGATATAGCGGCAATGTTTCGTATGATTGCGGGTGTCCGCAATCAGGACATGGGAGAGATCGCTCCCGGCATAGCGCAGCATGCTCGCCACGTCGCCGACGCCTTTGTCGTAGAAAAAGGTGTGCGGCACGCTGTAGACGTACTTCACGTTATCGCTGCGGAACGACTTCACGATATCGACGGTTTCATTGTTCTCTTCGCAGAAATCCCAGGGATGCGCCTGGATCTCCACGCGGATGCCTTCCCGCTCAAAAATCGGCAACAGCTCTTCCATTGAGCGATAGAACATTTCATCGCAGATTTCGGGCTGATTCGGATCGCCGGAGAACTCGGTGTTGATCACCTGAACGCCCATCTCCACCGCAATTTCCACCAGCCGTTTCCAGTTTTTCACCGCCGCCTGACGGCGCAGTTCGTCCGGGCCGGACCAGCGGTAGACGCAGATAAACGACGACAGCTCAAGGCCGGTATCGCGCAGCGCCTGCTTGTACTCCGCCATGATCTCCCGGCTGGCGCGCGGGTGCTTGTAGAACGGGTTAATCTGCGGGTGCGGCGACTGTTCAATGTACTTGTAGCCCCACTCCGCTACCTGATGGACCATGCGGGTGATCCCGAGGTCCTTAATGACATCCACATCAAAAGCAATTTTCATCGTCGTTACCTGTGCAAAGAAGTTCCGTCAGCAAAACGCGCTTAACGTTTGTAGAATGCCGGGCACTCAGGCAGCGTCACTTCAACCGGCTCGCTGGTTCCCTGCGCTTTAATGCAGGCGTCCGCCGCCACCGACGCCGCGTAGCCGTCCCAGGCCGACGGGCCGTGCAGCTGGCCGGCTTTGACGTCGTTGATAAAGGCCTGCAGCTCGACGTCGTAGGCTTTGATAAAGCGGTCTTTCCAGTCGGTCAGAATGGCGGTCGACAGGCTGGCGGACTTGCGCATCTGGACGGCAGACGGCTCCGGCAGACGGGCAATCCCGGTTTCGCCGACCACTTCGCACTGGATGTCATACCCGTACTGGCAGTTCACGAACACTTCGACGTCGATCAGGGTGCCTTTTTTGGTTTCAAAGGAGACGATCTGCGGATCTTTCAGGCGCGCATGGGTGTGCGAGGTGGAGCGCGGGAAGCGCACCTGCACGGAACGGTAGTCATCGTTCAGCAGCCAGCGCAGCACGTCCAGCTCGTGGATCAGGGTGTTGGTGATCGCCATATCGGTGGTGTAGTTCTCGCCGACCGACTGGTTGCGGTGGGCGCAGCGCAGCATCAGCGGCGCGCCGATATCGCCATCGTCGATCACTTTTTTCAGCGCCAGATAGCCTTCGTCGTACGGGCGCATAAAGCCAACCTGCACCAGACGACGGCCGGCCTTCATTTCGGCATCGACGATGCGGCGGCAGCCTTCCGCGGTCATCGCCAGCGGTTTTTCGCAGAACACCGGCTTACCGGCGGCGATGGCGGCCAGGGTGTATTCTTCGTGGGTCGGGTCCCAGGAGGTGACCAGGATGGCATCGACATCGCTGGCGTTAATCACGTCGTGACCGTCGGCGTAGACTTCCGCCTGCACGCCCGGCAGCGCGACCGCCGCGCGGGCGTTGTCGGCATTGATATCAGACACCGCCACAACGGTGGCGCCCTGCAGAACCTGGGTGCAGCGACGGATGTGTTCTTTACCGATAGCGCCAGCGCCGATGACACCTAATTTGAGCGACATAATGGTTTTCTCCGTAAGTCTGTAGGATTCAGGGTAGAGGTTCGTTTTAGTAATCACGCGCCTGGGCGCGCTTTTCATTAATCATTTGCGCCACCTTGCGGATCCGCTCAGAGAGCGCCGTCTGGGCGACTCCGACGTTCCACCAGCTGCCGTATTTGTGCACCATGGTCTTCGGCAGCACTTTAATATCAATCAGAGTGCTGACCGTTTCACGACGGGCGGCGTCCAGCGCATGGCGCAGTTCGTCCAGGGTGGTGACGCGCCAGGTTTTGCAGCCGTAGCCGGCGGCGATGGTGGCGAAGTCCACCGGCACCAGGCCGCCCTGCAGCTGGCCGGTTTCCGGCTGACGGTAGCGGAACTCGGTGCCGAAGCTGTCCATCCCGTGCTCCATCTGCAGATTGTTGATGCAGCCGTTGGCCATGTTGTCGAATAGCACGACGTTGATCTTCGCCCGCTCCTGCAGGGAGGTGACCAGCTCAGAGTGCAGCATCATGAACGAGCCATCGCCGACCAGGGAGTAGACTTCGCTCTGCGGCTGCGCCAGCTTCACACCCAGCGCGGCGTTGACTTCATATCCCATGCAGGAGTAGCCATACTCCACGTGGTAGGTGTTTTCCGCGCGGTTGCGCCAGACGCGCTGCAGATCGCCGGGCAGGCTGCCCGCCGCCGCGACGATCACCGCCTCGGCCGGCAGCGTTTCATTCAGTACCCCAAGAACGCTGCTCTGGGTCAGGGTGGAGTCGGTGATCTGGCGGAACTCGCGATACACCGATTCACGATCGAGATGATCGTCGATCTCCGGCACAAAGGATTTCTCCTGCCACACCGCCTGGTAGACGCGCTGGGTCTCTTTTAACTGACGGCTCTGCACGCTCTCGATCTGCGCGCCCCAGCCGGCCTGCCAGCCGCTGTCCGCCAGCGCCGCGTCGAGAGCGGTCATCGCTTCCCGGGCGTCCGCCAGCATGGCAATGCCGTCCAGCTTCCAGGCGTCGAAGTTGCTGACGTTAATATTCAGGAAACGCACCTCCGGGTGCTGGAAAATCCATTTCGAGGCGGTGGTAAAATCGCTGAAGCGGGTGCCGACGCCGATCACCAGGTCGGCCTCTTTCGCCAGCAGGTTCGCCGCCAGGCAGCCCGTTTCGCCGACGCCGCCGACGTTCAGGGGGTGAGACGAGACCACCGTCCCCTTCCCGGCCTGGGTTTCGGCGAAGGGCACCCCGTAGCGCTCGGCGAAACGGGACAGCGCTTCGCCCGCGCCGGAGTATTTCACCCCGCCGCCGCAGACGATCAGCGGTTTACGGCTGGCTTTGATGGCCGCCACGGCGTCCGCCAGCTGCGCGGCGCTGGCCGGGCGGCGGTCGAGACGGTGCACGCGGCGCGCAAAGAAGGATTCCGGGTAATCCCAGGCTTCGCCCTGCACGTCCTGCGGCAGGCACAGCGTTACCGCGCCGGTTTCCGCAGGGTCGGTCAGGACGCGCATGGCGTTGATGCAGGCGCTCATCAGCTGTTCCGGGCGGGTAATGCGGTCCCAGTATTTGCTGACTGCGCGGAAAGCGTCATTGGTGCTGATGCTGAGATCGTAGCTCTGTTCAATCTGCTGGAGCACCGGATCCGGCTGGCGGGTGGCGAAGACATCGCCCGGCAGCAGCAGCAGTGGGATGCGGTTGGCGCTGGCGGTGCCGGCGGCGGTGATCATGTTGGCCGCTCCCGGACCGATGGAGGAGGTGCAGGCGATAATCTGCCGGCGCAGGGCCTGGCGGGCAAAACCGGTGGCCGCGTGGGCCATCCCCTGCTCGTTGCGCCCCTGATAGACGCGCATATCGCCGCTGTCCTGCTCCAGCGCCTGCCCCAGCCCCAGGACGTTGCCATGGCCGAAAATCGCGAAAATGCCTTTCACGAACTTCAGCTCTACGCCATCCACTTCCAGGTACTGGTTATCGAGGAACTTCACCAGCGCCTGCGCCGTTGTCAGTCTCAGTTTGCCCATGATGCACAATCCTTATTGTTCAGTATTTGTGTGTGGCGTCGCGCCGATGCCGCCGGGGCCGTCGTTCACGTCACTGGAATACCTGTGGATTATAGGCAAACATTTTTTTCATTAAATACAAATACAGAAGAAATATTTCATTTTGCGAGAAGGATCAAACTCTCCACCCATTTCATACGTTTCACTTACATTCCAGACACGTTTTCGGGCCCTTTTTTGCCGCACCAGACGGTAATATCCCCTTAAAAATCATAGGTAAATGGATGCCATTTGGCGTTTCATTTTCCCCCGGGTCGACAGAGGGGGCGATCCGCGCTCGCGCGAGGCTCAGTGCGGCAGAGTGGTAGATCCCTCACACTTTTGGTTTTTTAATTTCGAACGAGTTTGCAAATGAAATATTTATTTCTCAAACTAAGGGTAACCAATAACCCTCAGGCTGTTCACGGAGTCGACGTCGGGATCCCGACCCTTCCAGGCAGCAGACACCAAAAAGGAAATCCTAGCTATGAATGCAGCAGTAAAGCGGCTCGACGTCATCTGTATAGGTCGGGTGGCCGTCGACCTCTATGCCCAGCAGATTGGTTCGCGGCTAGAAGACGTTGCCAGTTTCGCGAAATATCTCGGCGGCTCCTCCGGCAACGTGGCCTTTGGCACCGCGATTCAGGGGCTGAAATCGGCCATGCTGGCGCGCGTTGGCGATGAACACAACGGCCGTTTCCTGCGCGAAACGCTCAACCGCGCCGGGGTGGATACCGAGTATCTGATTACCGACAAATCTCGCCTGACCGCGCTGGTGATGCTGGGGATTAAGGATCAGGAGACCTTCCCCCTGATTTTCTACCGCGATAACTGCGCCGATATGGCCTTAACGCCTGACGACATTAGCGAGGAGTATATTGCCTCCTCCCGGGCGCTGGCGGTGACTGGCACCCACCTGTCGCACGCCAACACCCGCGCCGCGGTGCTGAAGGCGCTGGAGTACGCCCGCCGTCACGGCCTGCGTACCGCTCTGGATATCGATTACCGTCCGGTGCTGTGGGGGCTCACCTCGCTCGGCGATGGCGAAACCCGTTTCATTGAGTCCGGACCGGTCACCAGCCAGCTGCAGGAAGTGCTGCATCTGTTCGATTTGGTGGTGGGAACCGAAGAAGAGTTTCATATTGCCGGGGGCAGCACCGATACCCTGACCGCGCTGAAAAATGTGCGCAATGCCACCAAAGCCACTCTCGTCTGCAAGCGCGGGCCGATGGGCTGCGTGGTGCTGGAAGGCGACATCCCGGACAGCTGGGACCAGGTGCCGCTACAGCAGGGCGTGCGCGTGGAGGTTCTCAACGTGCTGGGCGCCGGGGATGCCTTTATGTCGGGTCTGCTGCGCGGCTGGCTCAACGACGAAGGCTGGGAGCAGGCTTGCCGTTATGCCAACGCCTGCGGGGCGCTGGTGGTCTCCCGCCACGGCTGCGCGCCGGCGATGCCGACCAAAGTCGAACTTGATGACTACCTGCAGCGCGCCGAATCGGTGCCGCGCCCGGACGTCGACGAGCGCCTCAACCACCTGCACCGGGTCACCAGCCGCCGTCAGCAGTGGCCGGAGCTGTGCATTTTCGCCTTCGACCATCGCAAACAGCTGGCCGATCTGGCGCGGGAGACCGGGCGCGACGAAGCCTGCATTCCGCAGCTCAAACTGCTGTTGTTGGCCGCGGCCGAAGCGGCGGCGCAGGAGGCAGGTCTCGATCAGCGCAGCGGCATTCTGGCCGACGGCACCTACGGCCAGCGTGCGCTCAACGCCATTACCGGCAAGGGCTGGTGGATCGGGCGCCCTATCGAACTGCCCAGCTCGCGACCGCTGCGTCTGGAGCATGGCAACATCGGCTCGCAGCTGATCGACTGGCCGCTGGAGCATGTCGTCAAATGCCTGGTCTTCTATCACCCGGACGACCCGGCGGCGCTGCGTGCAGAGCAGGACGCCCTGCTGCTCGAGGTCTGGCAGGCCTGTAACAAGTCAGGCCATGAACTGCTGCTGGAGGTGATCCTGCCGGAAAATGGCCCGGACAAAGACGAGCGCCATTACCACACTATGCTGGAACACTTCTATCAGCTGGGGATCAAGCCGGACTGGTGGAAGCTGCCGCCGCTCTCCAGCGCCAGCTGGCAGCAGATCACCGCGCTTATCGAGCGTGAAGATCCGTGGAGCCGCGGGATCCTGATCCTCGGGCTTGACGCCCCTTCCGACAAACTGCGCGCCGGTTTCGCCGAGGCGGCCGCACACCCGATGATCAAAGGTTTCGCCGTCGGGCGCACCATCTTTGGCCAGCCGTCGCGGCGCTGGATGCAGGGTGAGCTCAGCGATGAGGCCCTGATAGAGGAAGTGAAACGCAACTACCTGACGCTCATTGGCTACTGGCGCGAAGCCCGCCGCTGATCCCCCGACGCCCGTCTCCGTCACCTTGCGGAGCGGGCGTTTTTCTGTTTCTTCGTGAAATGAATCGCGTATTTCGTCGCAATAAATGAAAAATTCGCTTCATTTGGTACACTGGAAGCCATATTCCTTCCATTTTCTCAGAGCGCACTCTATGGCCAATAACCCAACACAGCTGACCATCCTGCAGGATGAAATCAGGCGTCGCTACGATACGTTAAGCAAACGCCTGAAACAGGTCGCCCGCTATATCCTTGATAACAGCAATAGCGTGGCTTTCGATACCGTGGCCTCCATTGCGCAACAGGCGGATGTTCCCCCTTCCACGTTGATTCGTTTTGCCAACGCCTTCGGCTTCAGCGGCTTTAACGAAATGAAACAGATGTTCAAGCAACATTTGATGGAAGAGACCGCCAACTATACCGAGCGCGCCCGTCTGTTCCGCCAGACCACCAGCGATGAGTCCAGCCCGCCGGAAACGCCGACGGAAATCCTCAATATGTTCACGATGGTGAACAACCAGGCGCTGCAGCAGCTGGCGATGCAGACCTCCAGCGATGATCTGGAGCGCGCGGTGGCCCTGCTGGGCGAGGCGGAAAATATCTACGTCATTGGCCTGCGCCGGTCGTTCAGCGTCGCCTCCTATCTGACCTATGCGCTGCGCCACCTCGATCGCAAAGCCTTTCTGATCGACGGCCTCGGCGGCATGTTCACCGAGCAGCTGAGTCTGGTCGGCCCGAAAGACGTGGTGGTGGCGGTGAGCTTCTCGCCGTACGCCCGGGAAGTGGTCGAGCTGGTGGAGCTGGGCGCGCAGCGCAAAGCGCGGCAGATCGCCATTACCGACAGCCAGGTCAGCCCACTGGCGGCCTTCAGCGATGTCTGCTTTGTGGTGCGTGAAGCGCAGGTGGATGGCTTCCGCTCGCAGGTTGCTTCCCTGTGTCTGGCCCAGACGCTGGCGGTTTCGCTGGCGCTGAACAGCAGCCAGGAGTCCGAGGCCAAGCAGAAGGCGTGAGATAGGCTGCCTGGCGTTTGTTACTCGGCGGCGCAGTATAGGCTTACGGAAGGATGCCGTAGGCCGGATAAGCGTAGCGCCATCCGGCACAAAGGCAGGTATGGCGCCGGTGGTGTCCTCCCCGGCGGCGCTGCGCTTGCCGGGCCTGGGGTATAGGACCTTACGGGAGGATGCCGTAGGCCGGATAAGGCGAAGCCGCCATCCGGCACAAAGGCAGGTATGGCGCCGG
>OGWY01001631.1_pt1 | contig 17242 bp, 9 predicted proteins | sample 1576121 | NCBI WGS metagenome assembly OGWY01 (sample SAMEA3541543, study PRJEB24748) | human gut metagenome | biome: human gut; feature: human-associated habitat; material: faeces | place: China | collected 2012 | reverse complement strand
GTAGATCGTGCTTGCCGCATAGAGTAGGATCATACTCACAATAAAAACAGTCAGGGAAATCACATGGATATAATCCGGCTCATGCAGAGATTTGATGATCAGCGGTGTGGCGGCAAACATTGCCATCAGCATACCAATGAAGTGTGTGATCGCACTTCCGGGATCTTTGATTTTTTCTAACATAGTGAATACCTCCTTTGAAACATGATTCAAGTCAGATGACAGAATTGTGAGAGCAATTTTCAGATATTCGTGATCATACCTCATGACTTGAAAGCAATATAAAATGAATATTGAAATCAAAACCGTTACATGTAGTTTCGAATACTATGTGTAGTTATATGTATATTATACCAAAAACATAAAAAATGCAACACTGTTTTTACAATAGCTAATAATCAGTCCGGGCTGTGCAGAAATTTACAGAGGATAATGCGAAGCATTGTTTGACGGAATTGCATGTTGCTCAAATATGTGTCTGGTTTCAAATTAAAATGAACAGTTGAATTTCAAAACGGGATATGTTAAAATGACTGGCATATGTGAATTGTTACTCTTCCGCCTCACATTAGATAAATAAAGAGGCGGTATTTTTATGCCTTGTTTTTCAAATATAGTTGAGGACTTTTGCCTCCGACGTCATTATATGAACATATAAGTATTTTGTAGCTGTAAGTGCATGAAACACTGAGCAGTGAGGAGCATTATGTCAGTGAGATTTGAAATAAAAGGGTATTTGCAACAGAAAGAAAGGATTTAATATATGGAAATCATAAAATTTGATACACTTGGACTTGACCCGAAGATTCTTCGAGCTATTACAGAGATGGGATTTGAAGAGCCAAGCCCGATCCAGGCAAAAGCGATTCCGGAAGTGATGGCCGGACATGACGTAATCGGTCAGGCGCAGACAGGTACCGGAAAAACAGCAGCTTTTGGTATTCCGCTTCTTCAGAAGATCGATCCGAAGAACCGGAAACTGCAGGCAATCCTTCTGTGTCCGACAAGAGAACTGGCAATCCAGGTAGCAGATGAGATCCGCAGACTGAGCAAGTTTATGCATGGCATCAAGATCCTTCCGGTATACGGCGGACAGGATATCGGAAAACAGATCCGTTCCTTAAAAGGTGGTGTGCAGCTTGTGATCGGAACACCGGGCCGAGTGATGGATCATCTTCGCCGTCGCACCTTACGTTTCGACAACCTTCACACGATCGTGCTGGATGAAGCAGATGAGATGCTGAACATGGGATTCCGTGAGGATATCGAGACGATTTTGAAAGATGCACCGGAAGAGCGTCAGACGGTTCTCTTTTCTGCGACCATGCCGAAGCCGATCATGGACATCACGAAAAATTATCAGAAAGATGCTGTTCTGGTTCGTGTCGTAAAGAAAGAACTGACCGTAAAAAATATCGACCAGTACTATTATGAAGTAAAACAGAAGAACAAAGAAGAAGTTCTCTCAAGACTTCTGGATATGTACAATCCAAAGCTCTCCCTTGTATTCTGCAATACAAAAAAACGTGTGGATGAGCTGACTGAGGCACTGAAAGGACGGGGATATTTTGCGGAAGGTCTGCATGGAGATATGAAGCAGAGCCAGAGAGACCGTGTTATGAAAGGCTTCCGCAGCGGCAAAACAGAGATCCTGATCGCCACCGATGTGGCAGCCCGTGGTATTGATGTAGATGATGTAGAGGCAGTGTTTAATTATGATGTGCCGCAGGATGATGAATTTTATGTGCACCGTATCGGCCGTACCGGTCGTGCCGGTCGTGTCGGAAAGGCATTTACGTTTGTTGTAGGACGTGAAGTTTATAAGCTGAAAGACATCCAGCGTTACTGTAAGACAAAAATCTACGCACAGCCAATTCCGTCTCTGAATGATATTACAGCCATCCGTCTGGAAAAAGTGCTGGATGAGATCGACCATATCATTAAAAACGAAGACTTAAACCGCATGACACGTATCATCGAACAGAAACTTAACGAAGAAGACTACACAGCGATGGACATTGCGGCAGCATTTCTGAAACAGGCACTGGGTGAAAATGAGCAGAATAATGACCGTGGGCATATGGAAGATTTCGGTGATACCGGGGCAGAAGCAGGCATGGTACGTCTCTTCATCAACATTGGTAAAAAACAGAAAGTACGCCCGGGCGATATTCTCGGGGCAGTTGCAGGAGAATCCGGTATTCCGGGAAAACTGGTCGGAACGATCGATATGTATGACAAATATACATTCGTTGAAGTTCCGCGTGAAAATGCGGCTGATGTACTCCGTGCCATGAAAAACACCAAAATTAAAGGAAAAACAATTAACGTAGAGCCTGCAAACGGAAGATAAAAAAAGCGGACAGATATTGATTTTTTCAGAGGATTTCAATATAATAGTGAGAATGATATCAGAAGTGCAGTGCTTCTCGCCGTTATAGACGGCGGGTCATCCAGAGACATTCTTGAATCTGGAATTTAAATCAAAAGGGGTTTTCAGGAAGGTATGACAGATTTTTTAGTTCGCAGGTTTGTAAGAGACAGTGAAAACACAGAATCAACGGAGGTGCGTACCCGGTATGGGATTCTTGCCAGTGTCGTCGGTATTTTCTGTAATGTATTTCTGTTTGCGGCGAAGTTGATCATCGGTACGCTGATGCATTCTCTGGCAGTCACGGCAGATGCGTTTAATAACTTATCCGATGCGGCATCATCGATCATCAGTTTTATCGGAGTAAAAATGGCAGGGAAACCGGCAGATGCGGAGCATCCGTTCGGTCATGGAAGAATTGAATACATTGCAGCACTGATCGTATCGTTTCTGGTCATTGAGGTTGGATTTACTTTTTTCAAAACGTCAGCAGGCAAGCTGATGCATCCGGAAGATATCACGTTTGACTTGGTGCCGTTTCTGATCCTGATCCTGTCGATCCTAGTGAAATTGTGGATGGCAGCATTCAATAGAAAACTTGGTAAAAAAATAGATTCAAAAGTCATGCTGGCAACTGCGGCAGATTCCCTCGGAGATGTCATTACGACAAGTGCGACCGTTGTTTCTATTTTGATCTGTTATGTTGCAAACGTAAATATTGATGCGATCGCAGGACTGATCGTATCATTGCTTGTCATCTGGTCCGGATTTTCAATTGCAAAAGACACACTGGAGCCGCTGATCGGACAGAGGGTTCCGGCAGAATTGTATCAGAAAATTTCACAGATGGTAGAATCCTATGATGGTATTGTCGGAACGCATGATCTGATCGTGCATAATTACGGACCAAATCAGGGAATGGCAACCATTCATGCAGAGGTGCCGAACGATGTGAATATTGAAGTATCCCATGCAATCATTGACCGTATTGAGCGGGAAGTCGGAAAAGAGCTGAATATCACTCTGGTGATCCATATGGATCCGGTCGAGCTGCACGATGCGGAAGTACTTCGGTTAAAAGAAAAGACGGAACATATCATCAAAGCGTTAGACAGCAAACTGAGTTTTCACGATTTCCGACTGGTGAAAACAACGCCGGTCAATCTGATCTTTGATCTTCTTGTCCCGGCAGAATATACACAGAAAGATACCGACCGTGTATTGCATCAGCTGATGCAGTTGATCTCAGAAATGGAAGCTGGTGCAACCTGTGTGATCACCGTAGATCACAGCTTTGAAGCACCGGAAGAATAAATAAAATAACAAATAAAAAGCAATAAAAAAGCGAATCAAGGATACAATATCCGAGATTCGCTTTTGTGTTATACATCAGATGTGAGGTGACTACCGCCTCTGTAGGCGGCGAGCAACAAGAATGCCAGAGGCGTTCTTGTTTCAAAAGGTCTTTTGACCCGGGCATTTTCTGTCTTAAAGAATATCAATGTATTCTCCGGCAAGTGCTTTGTTCATGCTTCTTACGGCACAGAATTTACCGCACATACTGCAAGTATCGCTGTGGTCATCTTCCGGGCTTCTGCTGTCGCGGATCGCTTTTGCAGTTTCCGGGTCAAGGGCACATGCATACTGTGCATCCCAGTCCAGTTTCTGGCGGGCAGCAGCCATGCGGTCATCGATGTCTCTTGCTCCCGGAATACCCTTCGCAATATCCGCTGCGTGAGCTGCGATCTTGGAAGCGATGATACCCTGCTTGGTATCCTCTACATTCGGCAGAGCCAGGTGTTCAGCCGGTGTAACATAGCAAAGGAAAGCAGCACCGTTCATAGCGGCAACTGCACCTCCGATCGCTGCAGTGATATGGTCATATCCCGGAGCAATGTCGGTTACAAGAGGACCAAGTACATAAAAAGGAGCACCCATGCAGATACTCTGCTGTACCTTCATGTTGGCGGCAACCTGATCCAGCGGCACATGGCCAGGACCTTCTACCATAACCTGTACATTGTGATCCCATGCACGTTTTGTCAGTTCTCCGAGACGAACCAGTTCTTCAATCTGACATACATCGGTTGCATCGGCAAGGCATCCAGGACGGCATGCATCGCCAAGAGAAATGGTCACGTCATATTCTTCACAGATATCCAGGATTTCATCATAATATTCATAGAATGGATTCTCTTCGCCGGTCATGGACATCCATGCAAATACGAGGCTTCCTCCACGGCTTACGATATTCATTTTACGTTTGTGCTTTTTGATCTGTTCGATGGTTTTGCGTGTAATACCGCAGTGCAGCGTTACAAAGTCTACACCGTCTTCTGCATGCATACGGATAACATCGATAAAATCCTTTGCAGTCAGTGTAGCCAGATCTCTCTGGTAATGGATCACGCTGTCATAAACAGGAACCGTACCGATCATAACCGGACATTCACTTGTCAGTTTCTGACGGAATGGCTGTGTGTTGCCGTGACTGGAAAGATCCATGATCGCTTCCGCACCGAGGTCAACGGCACTCATAACCTTCTGCATTTCGATATTATAATCCTTGCAGTCACGAGATACGCCGAGGTTGACATTGATCTTGGTACGCAGCATACTGCCGACACCCTCTGCACTTAAGCATTTATGGTTTTTGTTGGCACAGATTGCGACCTTGCCTTCAGCGACAAGTTTCATTAACTTATCAACATCCATGTTCTCTTTTTTTGCTACAGTTTCGATTTCCGGTGTTACAATTCCCTTGCGGGCTGCATCCATCTGAGTTGTGTAATTTCTCATCTCTTTTTTCCTCCGTTGGCATTATCCAAATCAGGTAATGGGTCGAAACGGGAACACGTTTCCTCTCAGCCGACTTCCGTCAGCTCCCCCTGGTTTATGTTGGTTTCGCATATAGATTCATCCTGCGTTTATGCGAATCGCTATTCAAGTCGAACGCACGTGAGACTTGGTGCGTGATTCTGGTCAGCGAAAGCTGACATATTCTTCTCAGAATCACTGCACATTCTCGCGGAGCGTTTATCTCAGTCGGAGATTGTACTCCCACTGAGAAAGACTTGTTATTACTCACCTTGCAGAAGTGGGAGTCTTCTCGACTGAGATAAATTCTAACACCTGTGTATGATGTGTGCAAGTGTTTCTTGCAGGATCAGGAAGAATGTTTTGCAAGATAGCGATCATAAGCATTCTGATATATTTGAACAGCTTCATCGATCTTGTTTTTTTTCAAGGTGTTCAGATATTCTTCGTAATTATCAAAAGATTTGATCCCGGTAATGAAAGCAGTTGTGTATTCATACATACAGGAATTGACGTTCGCCATTATTTGAGACAGTCTGGTACGTTCTTCAGATGTAAAACTCAGACTGACCGGAAGCATATATGAAGTATCCGTGGAAGCCCATACATCGCACATAACAGCACTGGAAGGAGGTACACACTGAAATTCCCGTTTCCAGTCAATATAAGCAGAAGGTAGGCCGGGAGCCAGCGTATAGTTTTTCAATGCCTGATAAAAAGTCAGTCCATCAGAATTATGCAAGATCAGATCGGTGAAAACAGGATTCTGATCTTTATCAAGGGTATAGGTTTTACCTTCTGTTCCGTAGCTTGCAAAACGGGAACCTTCATCAGAAAATAAATAGTCAATCCACTTTAGAACAATTTCCGGATGTTCGCATCCAGAAGAGATGTAAAACATATTATCACTGATGCTGTATCTTTTCTGTATGTGCAGCGTATCATGTTCGTTTAATTTTGGCGGAGAAACAGCAATAACCTTAATATTCTGATCTTTTGCAGAAAGATCAGAAGGCATGGTATACATACCAAACCATGCACCGGAAGTGCCGCTGGCGATCATTTTACTGTCTGCATAAGTCGAGTTGCCTGTCATATAATCAACATCTATCAGACCTTTCTGATACCAACGGTTCATTAAAGTGAGATAATCCTTCCATCCCTGCCTGGCAGGTCCATAAAAGACCTTGCCGTCCATTTGAAAAAAATCATAACTGACTCCAAAACCGGCATTCAGACTTTCATCCTGTGCATAAGCATTGTATGAAATCCACAATGGGGCTGTGGCTCCTTTCCTTTCTTTAAATGCAGTGAGAACCGTTTCCCAGTCATCATAAGTGACAGGAATCTCAAGCCCCAGTTCATCCAGCCAGTCTTTTCGAATCTGAAGACCACACCATGGTTTTTGCGAGTTTTGTTTTATAGAATAAACAGCTGCAATTCGACCGGAATCCGTGTAGGCGATATCTTTTATGTCCTTTTGCTGAATGATCTTATAGTAATTCGGTGCATATTTTGGAACCAGTTCCGTCAGATCACAGATGTCCCCCTGAGCGATCGCATCATCCGCAGAAATATTCCCATAGATGGATGAAAAATTTCCGGCACCGATCAAATCCGGTACGGAATCGCTGTTTTGCTCAAAACGGTTTTTGATCTGTAAATTGGACAGAGAAGTGATCCAGTCAATATGGATATTCGTTCTGTTTTCCAGTTCCTGGAAAAAGGCAGTATTATTCAGATCTCCGTCGCACAGCTCTGAAAGTTCAGAATCAATGGTATTCAAAAAAGAAAAACTCTGTCTGACTTCTGTAACCGGAAGAGAAGCATTTGTTTGTGTCCTGACAGAAAAAGCGTGTCGGACAAGAAAAATGCACAGACAGAAAAAAATACAGATCAGTACCGGGAAATAGTAATTCCTATACTTGTGTTTCATAATTTCCTCCAGATAATAAGCTTTATTTTTAGTTTACTGTGTTGGAAGTAAAAAGTAAATACTCAGGAAAAAAATCATCAGCAAAAAAGAAAGAATCATAAATTTCCTTGCAAAACAAAAAGACAGACATTATATTAAAAGAAATGAGAAGAAATCTTTTTGTAAAGAGCAGGAGATAAAAACTTATGAAAACAGGAAAATCACTTACTTTTCGTTCTATTTTGATTTCTTATCTGGTATTATGCCTGGCAATGCTCACAGTTACGATCATCGGTTACAGCAGTTCGATCTTTTATGTGCAGAAAGAAATACGAAATTCAGCTGCATTGCGTATGAGAGAAGTTATGGGGAAGATTGAAAATAATATTCGGCTGTCATATCAGTTGTGTGATACGCTTGCCGTCAGTGGTGGTTTGGATGATATTGCATTGATAGAAGGAAATTTTTCACCACAGCAGATTTTAGATTCCATGAAACTGAAAAATACAATGTCAGAATTGAATGTACAGAACAATCTCTGTCAGAATCTGCATATCTATTTTCTGAAGAGCGATTCCATTCTTTCTTCCAATTCGCAGCGTCGGGAAGGAAAAGAGGATATCAGCTTTTTCTGCCGACAGTATGGTATCACTGCACAGGATTTTTATTGTTGGATGACAGAAGAAAATCAAAAATCTTATCAGGTTTTATCAGATAATCAAATCTGGTTTTTCCGTCCGGTCAATGACACGCAGAATAATCGCATTGCCGTTATTTTCGCAGAGTACAGCGGAAGCCGTCTGATCGGCGATCCAGGAGCAGAAAACTGTATTTATATTGAAACGCCGGAAAAAGAAAATGTGATTTACAGCAGAAAATTGGAAGAAAATCAGAAAAACGGATACATAAAAGCAGAAAAACAGATGAGTATGTTTCAATGGAACTGCGATATGTATGTTCCGAATACCTTGTTTTATGGAGAACTGAGACGTTTTGCAATGATTCTAACGGCAGAACTTCTTATGCTGATCAGCGTGGCGGTTATCGGTTCCTGGTATTTTTCAAAAAAAACTTATGTCCCGGTGGGAAATCTGATTAGTGATAACAAAAAACTTTCGAAAAAAGTTAAAAAGAAAGAAGAGACCCGGGAATGCAGGGAATTGGAAAAATATCTGACAGGTGCGGTCAAAAATTTTCCATATGCAAGTCTGAACAAACTGTCAGATCAAGAAAAGTATATAATGATCCAGTTTGCTTTTGATGAAAATGGTGATGCAGTTTTCAGAGATCAGGAAAAAAAGGAGAAACCGGAAGAGCTGGAGCATTTCGTGCTTGAAAATATTTTGAAAGAGCAGATTTTTGAAAAATATCCAGGAATCCTTTTGCAGCCGGAAAAAGATTTTGTGGCAGTTGTCAATCTTTCAGAATCGGAACATGATGAAAAAGAAATCCGCAGTCTGTTAAAGACGGTAGAACAGTTTTACAGCCGGACGTTTCATATTTCTGCCTGTATCATGATCGGAGAATGTCAGAGTGACTATAAAAAGATGAAAGAAGCGTATCATCTTCTGGAAGAGAGTATGCAGTATCTGGAGTTCTGGAGTACGAGTGCACCTGCCGGAGTCTATGTATATGGTGAGATGATGGATGCGGATGAAGACAGTCATTCCTCGGTTTACATGACAGGCAGCAGAAGACTTCTGAATTGCCTAGAGAGTGAAGATTTTGAAGGAGCATACCGGGAGCTTAACCAGATTTACCAGAGTGCATTTTCCAGAAATCAGAAAGAGCTGAGGATTAATCGCTATCGCATGTATGGTCTGATCGGAACCCTGATCACGACACTTGATATCAGTGCAAATGAAGAAGACAAAGCTTATTATCAGTCACTGAATTATGAAGAGCGTCTGTTTCGTATTCAGTCGATCCATGAGCTGCTGTCAGAAAGCAGGGCAATTTTTGAGGCGATCATTCAGTACAGACAGAATAAATCTGCAGAACGAGAACCGGAGTGGATGGAAGAAATGCAGGAATATATTCAGGGGCATTATCAGGACTGCAATATGAACGTGACCAGTCTGGCACAGGAATTTGGCATCAGTGTACCACACGTAAGCCGCAGCTTTAAAAACTTCCGAGATTATGGCGTACTGGAGTACATTCATAAAGTAAGGCTGGAACATGCAAAGGATATGTTAAAAAATGATGTACGCATCAAAAATATAGCACTTGACGTAGGTTATACCGATGCACAGGCGTTTACAAGAGCCTTTAAACGCTATGAAGGCATTACTCCATCGCAGTATAAAGAGCTGATATCAAAAAATGAAGCGTAAAATCAAAAACTGCTTCTTTAAAAAACATATTGTTTTTCCTATACTGAGAGCACAGACAAAGCACCGGATAAATAAGGTGTTTCCAGAAAAAGGAGGAAAAACAAAACATGAAAAAAGCAACAAGAAGTATTTTGAGTGCCGCTGTTGCTGTCAGTATGGCGGCAGCAGCATGCCCGGTATCTTTTGCAGCAACTACTTCCAATGAAGTGACAGCAAGAGAAAAAGCAAATGCAGCACTGGCAAGAGAAGCAGCTGCACAGGGAATGGTTCTTCTGGAAAACAAGAATAATTCTCTTCCGATTAAGACAAAGAAGCTGGCATTGTTCGGAGGCGGAGCTGTACGTACCGTCCGAGGTGGTACCGGTTCCGGTGATCCGTTTAACGGCGGACTTTCCGGTGGCGGTGATGTGAATGTAAACCAGAGTGAGAGATATAATATTAACATTTATAATTCTTTCAAAAAAGCAGGTTACGATATCACGACGGCAAGTATTCTTGAAAAATATGCAGAAGGATACGATGTAGAAAATGCAAAAGCAGCAAGCAATCCGATGGCAACCTTTGCTTATCCGGAACTTACCTTCACGGATGAAGAACTGGCAGCTTCTGCAAAAGATACCAACACTGCTGTTTATGTAATCTCAAGAAATGCCGGTGAAGGTGCCGACCGTGGAATGACCAAAAAGGTTACAGTAAATGAGGTAGAATATGAATTAGGTGACTATGAGTTAAGCGATGTAGAAAAAGAAAATCTGAAAAAGGTAGCCTCTACTTTTGAAAATACCATTGTTGTACTGAATGTAGGCGGTGTCATTGACACGAAATTCTTCGAGGAAACAGAAGGTCTGGATTCTCTGCTTCTGATGGGACAGGGCGGTCAGGAAGGCGGAAATGCACTGCTTGATGTAGTAACCGGAGCTGTCACACCTTCCGGAAAACTGACAGATACCTGGGCAGAAAATTATTCAGACTATCCTGCATCTGCCACGTTCGCAAAAGCAGACGGTGATAGTATGAAGGAATGGTACAAGGAAGGAATTTATGTAGGATACCGTTATTTTGATACCTTTGGCATCAAGCCGGCATATGAATTTGGTTATGGTCTTTCCTATACAAATTTTGATATCAATGTAAAGAATGTATCGGTAAATGAAGATAAGGTGACGGTAAAAGCAGAAGTTACAAACACCGGAAAAACTTACAGTGGAAAAGAAGTAGTACAGGTTTATTTCTCCGCACCAGACTCAAAAGATGCAGAAAAAGAATATCAGCAGCTGGCTGCCTATGGAAAGACCGATGAACTGGCACCGGGTGAAAGTCAGGTACTGACACTGACTTATGATACCGATGAGATGGCTTATTATAGTGAAGAAAAGGCATCTTACATACTTGACCCGGGAACCTACTATGTGCGTGTTGGTGATTCTTCCAGAAATACAAAAGTAGCGGCAGCGATCAAACTGAATCAGAGTGCAGTGACAGAAGTTCTGTCCAATCAGATGGAAGTTCCGGAAAGCGAAAATCTGACCGAGTGGAGCAAGGCAGGAAAAACACCATATACTTATGCGACAGAGCAGCAGGAAATGGCAGAAGCCCCGGTATTTACACTGGATGCATCCAAAGTAAAAACAGAAAATAATGTTTCTGAATATAAAGATGAAAAAGTTACTACTTACACAACAGATCCAGACTATAAGGCAGTTCAGGATTACGAAAAAGTAGAAGTTGTTACAGATAAAAAAGGTGCTACTTTAAAAGATGTTGTGGATAACAAAGTAACCATGGGCGAATTTGTGGCACAGATGAGTCTGGAAGAACTGGCAAAGCTGAATTGTGGAAGCGGCTGGGGAGTAGCAAATGAAAATACTCCGATCGTTGGCTCCAACTCAGCAACCGTACCGGGAGCAGCAGGAGAAACGCTGACTTATGATCAGTATGGTATTCCGAGTATCGTTTTAGCAGATGGCCCTGGTGGTATCCGTGTAAAACAGAAATACGAGGCAAAAAATGTAGAAACAGGAGAAACAGCAACTTACTATCAGTACTGTACCGCATGGCCGGTAGATTTTGTTCTGGCACAGAGCTGGGATACGGATCTGCTGAAACGTATTGGTGAAGCATTTGGAAAAGAACTGGAAGAGATGAATATTACAATTCTTCTTGGACCGTCCCTGAATATCCACAGAGATCCTCTTTGCGGACGTAACTTTGAGTATTTCTCAGAAGATCCGGTCATTTCCGGTACGATGGCATCTGCAATCACACTTGGTGTGCAGGAAGAGCCGGGTGTAGGGGCATGCCTGAAACATTTCTCAGCAAATAATCAGGAAACAGACCGTTCCGGAACGGATTCCATTGTAAGCGAAAGAGCACTGAGAGAAATCTACCTGAAAGGTTTTGAAATTGCAGTAAAAGAATCCAAACCAATGTCCATCATGACATCCTACAACCAGATCAATGGCGTTCCAGCGGCAGACTCTTATGATATGAATACCAATATTGCACGCGGTGAATGGGGATTTGAAGGTCTGATCATGACCGACTGGAACGGCGGTGTATCTCACCCGTCCACATCCATGCATGCAGGAAATGACCTGATCATGCCGGGCGGAGCATCCAAAGCAAACGAAATTATCACAGGTGCAGAAGATGTAAAACCGACCTTTGAAGCAAACGGACAGATTGGTTTGAAAGATGAACTGATGTATATGTTCGGTTATAAATCAGCAGCATGGGGCGATTTTGAAGTTTCAGCGGATGGAACACAGACAGCGGAAGCAAAACTGGGAGATGACTACACAGCAAGTGTAGGTGAGGATGGAAAGATTCTGGTAAACGGACAGGAAATTTACAGAGAGTATCAGGCAAATGTCTGGGCCGGAACAGGAAACTATAAAACACCGGTTACGACAGATGTGGCATCTGTAAGCGAAGATGGAAAAACCATTGTTTATAAAGGTACTTACAAAGAAAACAACAATATTTGCCTTGGTGATGTGCAGAAGAGTGCGATCAACAACCTGAAAGTCATTATGCAGTCAAGGGATATGGCAAGAATTTACGGTACAACAACAAGATCTTACACAGCACTCTGCGGTGATCTGACAAATTATCAGACAGTAAATAAATCAGAGATCACAACAGAACGTACTTTAAAAGAAAATCTGGATCAGGCAAAGAAGGATCTTGAAGAAGCAAAGAAAAATCTGGAAGAACTGCAGAAACAGAATGCAGCAAAAGATGCAGAGATTGCAAAAGCAAAAGCAGAAGTAGAAGCAGCAAAGAAAGATCTTCAGGCAGCAAAAACGGCAGCAAAGAAAGCAGCTGTGAAATCTGTAAAGAGTAAAAAAGCCGGAAAAGCAATCGTTACCGTTAAAAAAGTAGCTGGTGCAGAAGGATATCAGGTGCAGTATTCCCTGAAAAAATCCATGAAGAGTGCGAAAAATGTAAAAATCAAAAAGAACAGCATAACAATCAAAAGACTGAAAAAAGGAAAAACCTATTATGTAAGAGTAAGGGCTTTCAGTAAAGACTCCAATGGCAAACAGATCTGTACTGCATGGAGTACTGCAAAAAAAGTAACCATCAAAAAATAATACAAATCTCTTTTCATCATTCCTATATAAATACGAAATATCCCACAGATTTTTCTGTGGGATATTCTGCATAATTGAAATAAATTATCTGAAGCAGGCAGTATATTCTTATATGATGCCGGTTGAAACAAGAAACAGGATCAGCATCACAACCGGTACAGCATAGCGGATCATAAAACAATATAGTTTTGCACGTCTGAAATGTTCGCCATTTCGTTCTACTTCATCAATGATCAGCTTAGGCCCTACAACCCAGCCGATCAGAATACTGGTCAGCAGTGAGATGAACGGCATCAGGAAGCTGTTGCTTATGTAATCCATGATATCCAGAAGCTGTGCGACGGTTCCGTTTGGAAGTTTTACTTCAAAATAAAGTATATTGTAGCCGAGGCAGATCAGCACTGCGGTAACAAGAGAATAAATTCCGATGACAGCACACATTTTCTGGCGTGACTTATGGAAAATTTCCATGCAGTTTGCGACCAGAGTTTCCATAACCGATACACAGGAAGTCAGGGCAGCAAAGCCCATCATCAGGAAGAAGGCAATGGCAATGATTCTGCCGATCGCACCCATGGATGCGAATACTTTTGGCAGCGAAATAAAGATCAGGCTCGGGCCGGAAGCCATTCCGTCTGTTCCAAGAAATACAAACACAGCCGGTATGATCATCATTCCTGCAAGAAATGCCACGCCGGTATCAAAGATTTCAATCTGATTGATTGATTTATTCAGATCGACATCATCTTTCACATAAGATCCGTAAGTAACCATGATTCCCATCGAAACACTCAGGGAGAAAAATAACTGGCTCATCGCATCAAGAAGCACACCAAGAAAACGTTTCACGGTCAGCGAACTGAAATCCGGATATAAATAAACTTTAAGTCCCTGCAGTCCGGTGCGAACCGTTCCATTTGCATCGGTATACGAAAGCGTCAGAGAAAAAATTGCAATGCCAAGGATCAGCAGGATCAGTCCAGGCATAATGAAACGTGAAAATTTTTCGATTCCCTTTTCCACACCACGGTATACAACCCAGGCAGTTAAAGCCAGAAACAGCAGCATGAATACGATCGGCGAAACCTTGGAAGTGATAAAGGATGTAAAATAGCTGTCCTGTGACAGTATAGAACCATCTGAGACAAGATACGTGCAGAAATATTTTGTAATCCATCCGCCGATAACCGAATAGTAAGTCATGATCAATGCCGGAACCAGAAAAGTCAGGTATCCGAGAAATTTCCATTTTGAATTTAAAGTTCCGAAGGCTTTCAATGCATTTTGTTTTGTGTGGCGGCCGATGGCGATGTCAGTGGTCAGCAATACAAATCCAAAAGACAGCACCAGTGCAAGATAAACGATTAGAAACAGACCGCCGCCATCCTTTGCACATAGATAGGGAAAACGCCAGATATTCCCCACACCGACAGCACTGCCGGCAGCGGCGAGGACGAATCCGATCGAACCACTGAAGTTACTCTTTTTTTCTTTCATTTCATTCTTTACCTCATTTTACTTTTTTTGTTTGAACGCAGAGAAGCATTCCCCCGCTTCAAGTGTGCAGAGCACTAAGCGGATTGTGAATGTCCGCTTTACATTCAAGCCGAACGCACGTGAAACTTGCAGCACATGACATATTTTTCCGCACACTTCTGTAATCAGCAGGATGTTTGTGTCAGATTTTTCTGTATTATTTTAAGAAAATATGTCGGTAAAATCAAACACACAGAATTTCTTATAAAGAAATTTTTAAAGAAAAAGTTTCTTTATATATTACAATTTGAAGTAAAAACAGATATAATAGGAAGAAGCGGATAAAACAGATCCCAAATATATATTTTTACGAAACAACGGTACAGATACAGAAACCGAAATCGGATAAAATTCCATAAGCATATCGGGGGTCTTTTTTAAAAAATCAGGCAATGAAAGGAAAAGGAAATGAGCAGCATAAATACACACGTCGGAAAAATGATCCGAAAATACCGAAAAGCAGCAAATCTGACACTGCAGCAGCTGGCAGATGCAATCCATAAAAGCCGTGCCACGATCTGCAAATACGAAAATGGTGATATCTCAATGGATATTGAAACTTTATACGAAATCAGTCAGGTTTTGCAGGTGTCTGTCCCGCAGCTGACAGACATAGGACGGCTGCAGGCAGAAGCAGATCACTCTTCTGCATACGCAGCCCGGAAAAGTCCGTTTTTCCAGGCAAAGATGTTATATTTTTATTTTTATGACGGCCGCTATAACCGTATGAAAGATGGTGTAATCAATATCCACGAAAAAGAAGAGAATGGCAGTTACCGTGCGACGCTTTCTATCTGTTCCGTATCCGGGAATGGAAGAAGCAGTGAGAGTTATTATAATGGAAGCGTTTTGTACAGTGATATGCTGATCCGATTTTCCTTTGTCAATCAGTACAATCCGCTGGAAGAAGATCTGCTTTATATTTTCAATCCGCTGGAGTTTCGAACACATACCGATGGGCTGCTTTGCGGTATCTCCAGTGCAGATCTGATGCCATGTGCATTCAAATGTCTGGTGGCACTGGAAAAACAGGAATTGAATGAAGAACTGCGGAAGCATCTGCTCTTTACCAAAACGGAGCTGCAGAGGTGGAAAAAACTGAATATGCTACTGATTGATAATTATGAGACAGGAAGCAGGCAGGTGTGATGCTATAACAGATAGAAGCGGTGTGATGCTGTAACTTTACAAGACAGGGATTGTCTGATAAACTTAAATTTAACAGAAAACCGAAGAAAAACCGGTGAAAATATTTGATAAGGAGAAGAAGGGTTATGAAAAAACAATGGATTGGATTTATGATAGCCGGAATGTTAGTGGCAGCAGTACCAACAAATTTAATATTAAGCCGGCAGAATATGGAGAGAAAATAAAACTTGCTCTGTATTCTTGTTTCCAAATAGGAGAAACATACATTCCATTTCCAGGACTATTTACATCAGGAGCAATAGGAGTAGTATATGGAACTCCAAAAGATTTTAAACTACAAATCATTGAAACATATATAAATAATCCGGCTCCAATGCCTAAAAAACCAGCAGTAGAGCCTAAAGCTATAAACCAAAATCTAAAAACACGGACATGAAAACCAAAAGAAAAGTCAGGGATTGTGAAAGAAGCTATTCCAGTTATGGCAACAATTATTATAAGAGTTGGACTTACGATACCAGCATTAACAGCAGCATCACCTAAAATCAGAGCACCGACGATTCCGATAGAAGAACCAATAAGAGATGGGACTCTTAGATTAGCTTCACGAATTAGTTCAAAAGAAATTTCCATAAGTAAAATTTCAAAAGTAACGGGAAAAGGAACATTTGCTCGTGCCGCTAAAATAGAAAATAACAACGGAGTTGGCAGAATTTCTTGATGAAAGTTACTTATAGCCATATATATACCAGGTAGAAGCAATGTAATTAATGTTGCTAATATACGAACACTTCGTAAAAAATTTGCAAACAAAGGTCTTAAATTTGTATCTTCTGGTGAAAAAAGAAAATCTTCTATTGTTGCAGGCAAAATAATTGCATAGGGATTCCCGTTAACTAGTATAACCACTCTGCCTTGAAATAGGTACTTTGCACATTTATCAGGTCTTTCAGTTGATAACACTTGAGGAATTCCAAAACCTTCATCAGTTTCTATTAATTGTTCTAATTGACCTGTTGAAAGCAGAGAATCAATATCAAGATTATTTAAACGATACTTAGCTTCTGATACTAAATCACTATTTGCGATATTTTGCAAATAGCATACACCACATTTTGTCTTACTGATTTTACCAACAGGGATAGTTTCAATAACAAGATTTTCATTATTTACAATACGTCTTAAGATAGCAGTATTAGTCCTAAAGTTCTCAATAAAACTTAAAAAGAGAATAATTCCAATTACACTTCAAAGATAGCAAAAAAAATGCAGCAAAACATCACCGAAAACCGTGACAAATCAAAATAAATAGAATCATTCGAGTTCTATCCATCCTTTTGACATTGCTTTCACTACCATATCAATAGCATTCTTTGCACAGAACTTTTGAATCAGCCTCTTACGAAATGTCTCAACAGTATTCTCCGAGATTTTTAATTCGGCAGCCACTTCGTGCGTATTACATCCCCTCGCGACAGCTTTCAGTACATGTAGGCATAGACATCCAGGCGGCTTTCCCCCG
>OGWY01001619.1_pt1 | contig 17309 bp, 7 predicted proteins | sample 1576121 | NCBI WGS metagenome assembly OGWY01 (sample SAMEA3541543, study PRJEB24748) | human gut metagenome | biome: human gut; feature: human-associated habitat; material: faeces | place: China | collected 2012 | reverse complement strand
GATTTCTTTTTAAAAACCGCTCCACGCCTTCTTTGGAATCATCGATGGAACGGTTCAGAAAATACTGATAATCGTCCATCTTGCCCAAAGCTTTGGCAGCCTGTGCGATACAATAGTCGTCATAGGCATATTCCAATGTTTTGGAAACCGACTCCGCCTCTTTGTCAAACGGGACGTAGCCATTCCGCATATAGTCGGGCAAACAGTCGTAATGTTCGTTCAAGGCAGTCGTTTTCATCGCCTCATACGCCCGTTCGTAGTCGAAACCTTTCACTCCTTTGACGATCATATCCGCCAGGACGGAGACCGCATGATAGCCGATCATGCACCAAGTCTCGTTTCCGTAAAAAGACCAGATCGGGAGCATTTTCTCCACGCTCTTGTCAAAGTGGGCCAGCATCGAATTGGCGATGTCGGCATTTATGTCCTGATGCACTAAATTGAACCAGGGATGCAAAGCCCGGTAGGTGTCCCACAAAGAAAAAGTCGTATAGTTGGTAAAGCCTTTCGCTTGCTCGATATTCTTGTCCAACCCCCTGAAACGGCCATCCACATCCTGGAAAACAAACGGATGGAGGGCGGCATGGTAGGCAGAAGTATAAAACGTTTCCTTTGTCTTCCGGTCGGTAGTTATCCGGTATTTTTGCAATTCTTTCTCCCAAAGTTCCTCCCCTTTCTCTTTGAGGCTGTCAAATGTCAGTCCGTCCAGTTCCTGCATATTCATCTTCGCCCCGGAGGTACTGACGGAAGAGATGGCCGTTTTCACGATCACTTCCTCCCCTTCCCCAGTTGCGAAAGAAAGGCAAGCCATCAGGTTCTTCCCCCAAGCCTCACGGTCGCTCCTAAACCGGGATGTATTATAGATCACCGGCTTCTTGTCCTGCATGAAGCGCAGACCCGTCAATTTTCTGGAAAAGACAGCCGCAAAATAGACATGGCGTTCAGGTCCCCACCCTTTCACCAACTTATAGCCAGTGATGGTCGAATCGTTTTCCATGCGCAGGTTGGCCCATTCGCACGACTGCCAAAGCGTATGGTTCATATCAATCATGATAAATGATTTTTCCGATTCGGGATAAGTAAAACGGAACATGCCACTCCGTACCCCTGCCGTCATCTCCGCCTTCACGCCGTAGTCTTGCAAGCGGACGGCATAATAGTTCGGAGTAGCCTGTTCCTCGTCGTGCGTGTATCGGGAACGATAGCCCTCATCGGGATTCTCACGGCTTCCGGGTTCCAGTTTCATCTCTCCGGTTCCGGGGATAAACAGAAAATCTCCCAAGTCAGGAATACCGGTCCCGCTAAGATGCGTCAGGCTAAAGCCCAGGATAGAAGTGTGGTTATATTTATAACCGGCAGCCGCATCATAATATTTAGCATCCGTATCCGGGCTGATCTGGATCCCTCCGAACGGGATCTGCGCTCCCGGATACACATTGCCATAACCATCCGTTCCTACCAGCGGATTGACGTATTCCGTCAACTTTTCATTCTGTGCCGTGCCGGATAAGGCGGCACACGACACAGCGATCAAAGTACAAATTCGTAATTTCATATTCAAACTATTGTCGTTATAAATAAAAAGGACTATCTGAAACAAGGTCCAAATAGCCCTTTTGATTATAGTTAGACTGAAAGTCCTATTATAATTAAGTGCTTATGTTAATATTAATGCTTCCAGCCATCTATATGCAATCTTATTTATTTTCCCAATTCATTGGAGAATGAGTAAGGAGCGTCACTGTCCTGCGTACCCCGGCTCTTGTTCGGTGTGGCCGACATATTATAAAGAATGTTCATGCCACGCATCAGGTCGCCATGTGTCAGATAATTCTTCGTATAGTTCTTGCCATTCACTTTCATAGACGAGATGTAACGGTTCGCCTCGCCATTATTGTTGGCCTTGATCACGACCTTCTTGCCGTTTTCCAGATTCAGCGTCACGCTTTTGAACAGCGGAGACCCCAAGATATACTGGTCCGTACCCGGACAAACCGGATAGAACCCCATCGAAGACAGGATATACCAGGCAGACATCTGGCCGCAATCGTCGTTACCGCACAGGCCGTCGATATTATTGCGGTACATTTTATTCATGATTTCACGCTGCCAGTATTGCGTTTTCCAAGGTTGCGAGGTCCAGGCATACAGAAACGGGATATGATGGCTCGGTTCGTTGCCATGCACATAGCCGCCCAGCAAGCCTTCCTCCGTCACATCCTCGGTCTGGGCGAAAAACTCGGCAGGCAGGTGCATCGTAAACAGGGAATCGAGCTTGGAGACAAAGGACTTGTCGCCTCCCATCAGGCGGATCATATTGTCCACATCCTGCGGCACATAGAAAGAATAGTTCAAGGCATTTCCTTCGATAAAACCTTCACCATGCGTGTTCAGCAAGTTGAAATTCTCTTTCCAGCGTCCGTCGGCATAACGGGGACGGGCATAGCCCATATTCGTATCAAAAACATTCGTATAATTGGCCGCCCGTTTTTTATACGTATCGGCAACAGAACGGTTGCCGGCCAAAAGCGCCGTGTGGTAGATGGTCCAGTCGTCATAGGCATATTCCAACGTCAGGGAAGCGGCGCTGCCGTTATGGTCAAGTGCGACATACCCTTTTTCCATATATTCGCCAGTCCCGTCCAGGTAAGGAATCGTGGAACTACTCACCATCGCTTTCAAAACCTCTTCCTTGTCTAACGGAAGACCTTTCGCCACGGCATCGGCCAAAACGGAAACGGAATGATATCCGATCATGCACCAGTTTTCATTTGCCATATGGCTCCAGATAGGCAAAGCCTTATGCACGCTTTGCTCGCAATGCTTCAGCATGGAGCGGGCGATATCCGTATTTACCCGGCGGTTGATGATGTTGAACAGCGGATGCAGGGCACGATAGGTGTCCCAAACGGAAAAGACCGTGTAGTTCGTGAAATCGTCCGCCTTGTGGATATTATGATCCAGCCCGCGATACTGTCCGTCCACATCCGTATAGACACAAGGATTGATCATGGTGTGATACAAAGAGGTATACAGCATCGCCAACTGGTCGTCCGTACCATTGGCTTCGATAACGGACAATTCCTTATTCCAGGTTTCACCGGCACGAGCCGCCAACCGGTCGAAACTATAGCCGGAGGCTTCAGCCCGCAGATTTTTCAAAGCGCCATCCGTGCTTACGCCGGAAAGCGCCACTTTCACTTCCAATTCCTCGGAAACCGCCGGATCGAAATCGAAATAAGCAACGATCTTGCGTCCGCCTATATCCGGGAAGTTTTCTTTCATATTGAATTTGCCGTATCCGCCCCGGTAATTAACTTTTGCTTTTTCCTCGCATCCGTAATGAACGACCGGTTTGGAGAAAGACATGGCAAAGTAGGTATAGTTGGTACGCGCCCATCCGTTCGTGATACGATAGCCTGTAACCAGCGTATCGTTTTCGACCCGGATATTCGTCCAAAGGACTTTTCCGTCGTAATTGTAGATACCATGAATCATATCCAAAATGATTCGCTGGTTCTTCGCTTCTTTCGGGAACGTATATTTATGCACACCCACCCGCTTGGTTGCCGTCAGTTGTGCTTTCACGCCGTAGTCGGCCAGCATCACTTCATAGTAGCCGGGACGGGATACCTCCGTATCGTGTGAGAAACGCGAACGGTAGCCGCCATCCGGGTCGGTTGCCGTTCCGGGATTCAGTTTCAATTCGCCGGTAGCCGGCATAATCAGGATATCGCCGAGGTCGGAATGTCCGGTTCCGCTGAAATGCGTATGGCTGAACCCGACGATACTGCTGTCCTTATGTTGATAGCCGGCACAATATTCATAGGCACGCGGCTGATACTTGCCATCCACGTTATGAGGGATCGTGTCCGTGTCCGGGCTCAACTGGACCAGTCCGAAAGGCACGCAAGCCCCCGGAAACGTATGTCCCATCCCGTTTGTCCCAATAATCGGATTCACCAATGCTGCCTTATCTTGGGCGGACAAGTTCCCAAAGATCAGCAAAGCTGAAAATAAAAGAATTGTCTTCTTCATGATATCTTGTTTCTATATTTATTTTGATAAAAAGGCTTGATACTCATTCCACAGCCCTTCAATGCTGGCATCATCGCCGAACATACGCTTCATCGCCTTGTCGAAACTCCATTCGTCGAGGTCGCGGACCGTCTCATGGAACTTGCGGATGGCATCCGGGTCTTTGGTCGTCAGCCATTGGATAAAAAAGCCGGTCGTACGATAACCGTCCATCCAGTTACCGCCCGGTTTACGGGTACTCATATCGAAATATCCTGCTTGGGCACGGACTGCATCCGCCAGCCCTTCGATACAAGCCCAGAATGTTTTGTTGGTTGAATAGGAACCGATTCCTTTCGGTTCGAACTGATAGGCGTGTACCAACTCATGAAACAGGACACCACGTGTTTCAAAGTCGAGCTTATAGAGGGATTCGTTCGCTGATTTCTCAATATGCTGAGTGCTGTAAACAATCGAGGTATTGGCCGGATTACCACTCTTGGCTGAAACTCCGTCATAATCTTTCAACGTATAATGAACCTTTTGAACATCATTCATCGTATCTTTTGCCGAATAGAAAAGAATTTCGGCTACCTTTCGAGCATGATAACGTATGTATTCGTCCGGATTCTGGACAAGATCCGCATAAATGGCAGCCCCCTTAGTTTCCGGATCAATCACTTCGTAATCGATTTCCGGATATTTGAAATCTTCCCAGCCGGCATTCAGATTCTCATCGAACAACACCACATCTCCCAACACCAATGTATCACCAACTGCCGTAGCAGCTTCCAGCATATACTGTTTATAATTGGAAGGTTTGGTTATCGAACAAAGAATTTCCTGATAGCGGGAACAGAACGTCTGGTCTTTCCGTTCATCCACAACCACCCAGTTCTTCCCGTCATAGGAACCTTTCAATATCCAGGCACACGGATCATGTGCAGGCGTCTCGCCGGACGAATAGATTTTATAACTTTGGATAGGAACAGTATATTGTTCATCAAAAATCACTTTATTTACCCCTTCCGTTCCCACGAAACAGGTTGTCAGATTCCCATCTGACAATTCAGGAACATTCACCGGTAATTTTGCCTGACAAGAACACAATAATAAACTTATCGATACTAATATATAACTCTTCATGCTTTCAAAAATATTTCAGTTTTTACTTATTCGACAACTTAATGAAAATACTCCGCTGGAAATACTAAATCATCTCCAGCGGAGATTAAAACTAAAAACACAAACTCCCCATTATTTTTTACATCAGTGAAAAATTCTTTACTTTACCAAATTCATCACAATATTAAAAATTCCCCTCTATACAAGAGTAACACTCAAATGCCAAAAGAATACCACAATTGACATTGATCAATTATGATACTATTTAGGAAATCTACGACACCTTCTATACTTTGTAAAGACAAACCAGAGCACCAAAATCATAAAGCATCCATCTGTTTTCGACACCGATACGGACTAATCACATAACTGTTTTGCAAAACCAACCATCATACTATCATATCCGTCTATATACAACTTTAAACCAATAAGTTACAGCATGACAGTTGCCGTTTTTTACTATCATTCATCTGTCATAACCATCATGGCGAAAAAACGATAACATCCAGTGTATCAATTATACGACAAAAACAGAGACCGTCCGGGAACAGGTACAAAACATGTTAAAACAGCTTCATTTTTCATCAAGACCGGCTTTTCTTTTGTCAAAAACGGCTTGCAGAGCCGCTTGAGACCCGGGTGTAAGAGCCACGGAGACCCGGGTGTGGGAGAGGTGCAGACCCGGGTCTGTGCAAGGCCTTTCCGTGGATGCGTGGATGTTTATCCGCCATGCCGTGGGTGTTTTTATGTCTCGTTTTTGCATCTTGTCCGGCAAACAAGGTCGTTTTAACACAAAAACGATCTCGTTTTATCGATGACCATTTGGGCTTATATAAATGCAAACATCCCATTATCAACCATATAAATAAACCGACATGTAAAAATCATGATAGATGCATGATGGTAGAATGATAGTGAAAAACAGCAACTGTCATACTTTAACATACTGTAAAACAACAGTTAACAACCAGAAATGACAGTATGATGGTTGGTATGCGAAATTTTCATAAGGAAAAAGAGGTGATCCCGGATAGTAATTTTGGTTGCCCTAAAGACAAACAAGCCTGCCAAGAAAAACTCAGCAGACTCGTTATATTATTCTGAAAAAATAGCCTATTATAATTAAGTGCTACATTAATATTCAAAATAGCCATTCTTTCAGTCAGCCATGCACCATTATTCCCAACCCGGAGTTGTCTGTTTCAGGATCGGACTTGCATTCAGTTGGTTTTGAGGAATAGGGAAATAGCTATATTCTTTGTCTGTAGCATCTTTTCCCTTATTCCACCATTCTTCATGGAATTTATTCCAACGGATCAAATCAATACGGCGGCGGCGTTCACCGATGAACTCACGTCCCCACTCATCTAAAAATTCAGAATCCGTCAACTTATCCAGATTTGCCACATAGCTATATTTCGACCATTCCTCCGCAGGGTAATTTCTTACCCGTACATAATCCAATAGTTCAGCTGCTTTTGCCTTATTTCCTTCCCTGTAATAGCATTCTGCCAATGAGTAATACATTTCAGACAAGCGCATCTCAGGAGTAGACTGAGAACGGAACAAACCATCATGATCCGGTAAATAAGGGAATTTATTGAAACGGAAACCGGAATTTTCTTCACCGGTAGTCACCTGAGAACCTTTCGCGATCACATCAGCGTCATTACAAATGAAATATCCCCCACGGGCAGCAGCATCCAACAAGACTTGTTTCTTGTTTTCGGCGTTCAACGACTTATCTTCTGAAAAACGCCCTACCTGGTCGACAAACACCAACGGGAAACCCATCCATTCTTCGGAGCCATTCACATTTTCATCTGTAAAACCATATTGCTTCGACTCGTCATATTTCATCTGTGCCCCTTGCAAGAAGAAACCTTCATAACCACCTTTCGCATCTGTCGTATGGAACGGAATTACACGATAGTCACACTTCGCATATTTTTCAAATGGATTTCCGAGTCCGCTGGCAAACTGATACACATTTCCTTGGAAGTCACGAGAAGGCTGCAAATGGATACCGTTGTTGCCACCACCATCGCTACCAATCGTCTGGGCTGCAGAATAGTGCATACCATCTGCCCACATCGTCTGTTGTTCCAAACGACCGCGTTCGTGCCAAAACTCGAACATATTCTCAGGAGACTGATATTTATTGATACCAGAACGGAACGGATCACGATAATCTTGTTGGTTTATGCTGTATGTACCATATTTACCGGCAATAATATCTTCCGCCCATTGCTTACAATCAGCATAATGATCCTCACCAATCCACACCTTGGCATTCAAATAAAGACGAACCAACAAACCGGCTGCCGGTCCCTGTGTCCAACGTCCGAGACGTTTTTCTTTCGGCAATGTAGGGATACATTCTTTCAATTCCGACTCAATGAAATCATAAACCTCTTTTGCTGTGCTCTGAGGCACGATTTCATCAGAAGCCTGTTGTTCCGTAGCGATTGGAACCTGACGGTAAAAATCCAACAAAAACATGTAGTACCAAGCCCGCAATACACGTAAGTCACTATAATAAGCAGCCTTCTCTTCATCAGTAACACCGATCGCACTAAAATCAACCGTATTGAAATCACGCAACACCGTGTTTACCTGACTGATACACTGGTAAGATGCCACCCAAGCACCGTTGATCTGTCCTTGAATATAGTTCCATTTATGTTCGTGCAGGCGAATCCATTGGCCATCGTCATATCCGTGCCGTCCTTTCTGTGTCCAGACAAAATGGTCACCTGTCAATTCCTGCAACTTCCAGATATCACCGCGCCACGTAACATTGTCACTATGTTCGAAACAACGAACCACGGCAGCTTCAACAGACAATTTATCCGTATAATAATTGTCTCTCACTAAATCTGAATATACTTTTTCTGTCAGATCCGTACAAGATGTCATGGCAAGAGCACCCAACAAACCTGCAGCACATAATAATTTAATTTTTTTCATGTTCTGTCTCTTAATTTAATTAATAAGTGATTTGTACGCCAAATGTCAGATTCCTTGCGGTCGGATAGACCTCCATTCCACCGATTCCCGGCCACAAGCCTGTAGTCGTCACCGTCGTCGGATCTACCCCCGAATACTTAGTCAATGTAAACACGTTCTTCAACGTACCATACACACGTAAATTAGAAATCCACTTCGTATTCAATTTCGGAGTCCAACCCAATGTGATATTGTCCAAACGTAAATAATTACCATTCTGCAAGAAATAGTCACAAATCACTTTCGGGCCTTTGATATGAGCATTTTCTTCATAAGCGGAAGATAACTTGTTATCGCCGGAAACCACTTGCAGACCATAATACATTTCATACTGGTTCATCACTTTATAGCGAAAACGTCCACGGAAGAACAATGACAAATCAAAGTCTTTATATCTGAACGTATTTCCCCAAGACAACTCCCACTTGGGAACACCTGTTCCATCCAGATAAACCTTATCCTGTTCATTACCATCGGCTCCCAACTTCGTTACTCCACCTTCTTCACCTTTTTCCCAAATCAGGATATTACCTGCATCATCGACACCTGCATAACGGAATCCATAAAAAGAACCTATCTCGATTCCGTCTTCTAGACGCTGAGCCGAACCAGGATTACCCGGAGAGGGGAATCCATCACCTTCTATATACCCCAACTGATACTTTTCGTTAGAGAATGATTTCAGTTTGGATTTTGTATAAGCCAAATTCAAATTTGTAGAATAAGAAAAATCTTTTGTTTGTACTGCATCCCAATTCACTTGGAACTCAAAACCTTTAGATGTAGTTGTACCCACATTTGCATAAATTTTATCATGCAGATACGGTGGCAAAGGAACAGGATATTCACCGATTACATCACGACCTTCACGAATGAATGCATCAAAGCTACCCGACAGACGAGAGTTAAATAAAGTATAATCAATACCCAAGTTGTAAGAAATCTGTTTTTCCCAAGCCAAATCATAATTTGGGTTATTACCTGGTCCATACCCCATGATAAATTTACCATAAGTATCACTATAGTACTGTCCGAATCCAGAATATTTGGCCTGTGCCGTATAACGGTCGAACCCGGAACGTCCGGTTACACCATACGAAAAACGAAGTTTTAAATCGTCAACGGCAGAACTGTTTTCAAACACCGGCAATTTGGACACACGCCAAGCAGCCGATGCTGCCGGGAAAAGTCCCCATTTATGATCTTCACCAAACTTAGAGTTACCTTCATGGCGTAAAGATCCTGTAAACAAGAATACGTCATTCCAGTTATAATTAATACGCCCCAAAAACGCGATTGTTTTTTCTTCTTCTTTATGGGATTCCATCCCCAAGCGGCCATTCACCTTTTCGTACTCACCGCCTTGAAGATAGTTATATAAGAATGCATCGGAAGGAAAATCACGGTTCGATGCTGAGAACCATTCGTAATCGAATTGCTGATAGGAATAACCGCCCATAATTTTGAAATCATGTTCATCATTGATTTTGAACGAATAATTTCCCAACCATTCCAATGTCCAATCTGTCCAAGCTTCCTGTTTCAAGAGTGCATAACCATTATAATTTCCATTAATACAATCTTTATGTGTCTTGAACTTATACTGAGACTGTTTCTTGTTATGTCCTTGGCGACCAAGCTTTAATTCTGTATTCAGATTTTTCAGAATGTTCAGTTTCAAGTTCAAATCGATTGTGGAATATTCCTGTTTTGCACCATTCTCCTGCTCCGTCAAATTTTTGACAGGATTAAAGGAATAACTATTACCTTTGAATGCATCCATCTCATCCACACTGAACGTCGGATTCAACTGAACAGCCTGCTTGAACGAAGCATAATCCGTATAATCTTCGTCAGCTATACGATAAGAGAAATTACCGCCTACTTCCAACAACCCCTCCAAAGTCGTATGCTTAAAGTTTCCACGTAAACCGTATTCTTTACGATCAGAAGCGATATCCAATCCTTCCTTACCTTTAAAATTAGCAGACATACGGAAAATAGTTGTTTCGCTACCACCGGACAATGAAATATTGTGATTATGACCAAAATTATTTTTATTGATCAACTCATCATACCAATTGGTTCGATGCCCGTAATCAACAGCACCTGTAACCTTGTCCAAATAGGCATCTGCATCCAAAACATCTGGTTTGCTTGCTACAAAATCATGTTCGACATAGCCATCATACGTGATAGTCGTCTTACCCGCCTTCCCTTGTTTGGTCGTTACCAAGATTACACCATTTGCACCACGAGAACCATAGATAGCTGCAGCAGAACCATCTTTCAATACGGTAATGGACTCGATATCCGACTGTGCCAAATTACGCAAATCTCCTCCCGGCATACCATCAATCACAATCAACGGACTGTTACCAGCCTTCAAAGAAGAAGCTCCACGCACTTGAATACTACCACTCTTATTCGGGTCAGCAGCGGCAACACTATTAACCACGACTCCGGCTACTTTTCCATCCACCATCTGCATCGGATCATTCACGGCACCAGCCAAAAAATCTTTGCTACTTACACTCGTAACTGCCGTAGTCAAATCCTTCTTCACAGAAGAACCATAACCGACCACCACTACTTCTTGCAAGTTCTCTGTGTCTTCTTGCAATGTAATATTAAAGGTTGTCTGACCTTTTACCGGCACTTCCAATGTCTTAAAACCGATATAAGAGATTTGCAATACAGCATCATCCGGTACATTTTCAACAGTAAATGTACCGTTCACATCGGTAATGTTACCGATCGTTGTTCCTTTGACGATCACATTGGCACCAATAACAGGGTCTCCAAAATTATCGACCACAGTACCCGTCAAAGTCCGACCTTGTTGTATAACCATCACTTCACGATCCAATACCGGAACAGCAAATGCGGCATTAACAGAAAAAGCAGACATTAATAAGCATAAGGCTGAGGCCTTCACTATCCCATTTGGGGATAATAGCTTAGATTCATTCATCATTTTTTTGCTTTTAATTTAACATGAACACATTAAAATTCAGAAAATTGAAAGAACTATCTTCCAATCTATATTTTTTAATTTTATTTTTTGTAATTCAATGACAATATTAGCCGATCTTAACACAATTACAGTAACACAGGGCAGCAAAAAGAGTATCATATTCAACCTATGACCGATTATGACACTCTTTTGTACAATCAGGACACTACACAAAAAACAATAAAAGATTATTCCGCATTTGTAAAGTCTGTCGACAGATCAACCCCTGCATCCAAATGACACGCCAAACACTTGACATGTAATGACACTCCAAAATCGGAAAGACAAGAAAAACGACAATTCAAGACGAACCGATATTTCAACAGAAATAGAAATATGACCAAAAAGGGGTTATTGTCTGCTTTATCCAATTATATCGGATAAACCGAATTAAAGACTACGAATAAAAATCAGTTACATTTGGAAACGCCCTATTGCATCCGTCGATACTCTCCCGGTGTAACTCCGTATTTGGCTGAAAACTCACGATAAAAATAGGACTTGTTGGAGATTCCGACCTGATAGATGATTTCTTGCACACTCAGGTTCGTCGTGACTAAAAGCCGGGCAGCATGCATCATGCGGTAGTCCTTGATAAAATCACTCGGTGTCAACGGTGAAATTTTTTTAAAACGGCGATACAAAGCACGGGTATTCATGCCTAATTTGTCGGCTATAAGTTCAGGACGCAACGTATCCTGAGCAAGGTTTTCCTTAATTATAGCTGTCACGGAATCCATAAACTCCTTATCTTCCTGATGGATCAACTGGCCGCCGGACTGCTCATAAGCGCTTTCCGGAGAATAATAATAGTCTTTCAGTTCTTTTTTATTCGCCATCAATCTGTTCACAACGGAATGGAGCACTACGGATGAGAATGGCTTGGTCAGGTATACATCGGCACCCAGATCCAATCCTTCCGCCTGTTCGCTTTCCGAGACTTTTGCCGATACTACGATTAAAGGTATATGCCGGGTGAACTTATCAGACTTGATACGGCTGATCAACGCAAACCCATCCATACTCGGCATCATGATATCCGTAATAATCAAATCAGGAGTTTGCTGGTCCATCAAGGCCAAAGCCTCTTCTGCATTAAATGCCTCCCGAACGGCATATTCGGACGATAAAGTTTCCTTAATCAGCCAAACGATATCCCGGTTATCATCAACCACCAAGATAACCGGATTACCGATATTCCCAGTGGTTTCGGCAGTGGCTTCGGCAGCCACTGGTTGTGCAACCGGAACCTCTTCATCGGCTTGTTCGTCTAAATCCATTTCCTCGACCTCCAGATAAGGCAACGTAACGATAAATCCGGCAGATTCCCCCTCCTTGCTTTCCACATTTATCTCACCACGAAGCAACTGGACCATACTATGGCAGATGAAAAGTCCTAATCCGTTTCTGGAAGTCATCTGAGTATAATTATTTCCATCCAAATCTCCTAAGATATGAAAACGATCAAAAATCGTTTTCAAGTCAGCTTCCGCTATCCCCTTACCCGTATTATATACCTTTATTATCAGAGACTCATTTTCTATCCGGACAGAAACATCAATCGTACCTTTCTGTTCCGTGTATTTGAATGCATTCGACACCAAATTGCGTATAATCTTTTTCAAACTGGGTACATCCGTATTCCAATAAACCGGTTTATCAACATCACTGAAGGTAAAATTGATCCCGTTCTGCTCCGCAACAGGTATAAACGATTCGCATTGCTTCCGGATCAAACTGCTTACGGACACCCGTTTGATCTGTATATGACTGAATCCGACCTCCTCGATCTTTCTGATATCCAAAATTTCCTGGATCAACTCATTCAGATTTGTGACATTCTCACCCAGGATACGGGCATACTTCTCCAATTTCCCATCAGCCAATCGGTCAGCGGATATCTTGATATAATCATTTACGCCATTAATCAAAGTCAAAGGCGTACAAAGCTCATGCGTGATGTTGGCAAAGAAATTCAACTTCGCTTCATATAGTTTTTCTTTTTGCTCTTCTCTGATTTTCCGGGCGACTTCGGCCTGTTTTTCCACAATCCGGCGGCGCAGCCAATACACGATACCCAAACATATGGTCGCCAGTACCAAACCATAGGCAATCATGGCCCAAGAACCGCGATACCAGGGAGGCAACACCCGTATATGCAAAAAATACTCCTTGGCATCCGAATCGAACACATCATTCTTGTAACGGACTTTCAAAACATAATTGCCATAAGGTAACTTCGTAAAAACAACCTCGTTATCTTTCTGCAGTTCGGTCCATGATGTATTATAGTTTTCCAATAAGTACGAATACTCATAGTTTTCCCCGTGTATATAGTCGGTCGCCACAAAAGAAATCGAAAATGTGGATATGTTGGGGGGAATGGTCACATATCCGGTTTTCTGATCCGTATAGTCATACAAACTATGCGTTTCATGCCCCATCTTCATTTCAAAAAAATGTAAGGCCGGCTTATAATTCTCCTGCCGGTCGTTTTGCGGATCTACCCATATCACCCCGTTAATCCCACCGAAGAACAGTTTTCCCGTGTAAGGGCACTTCCAATAAGCATCATCCGAGAATTCCGTCACATCCAGATCAGGACTTTCATAATTATGAAAAAAACGATTGTGAGGATTATATTTGGTAAGTCCCTTATTCGTACTCAGCCAAACACAGCCGTCAGAATCTTCCAGAATACCGTGAACCATATCATTCTTGATACCGTCGATCCTGCTATATTGGCGTACTTCCGCCGGGTTCCCAGAATGTAATTTCATCTGTGTCATACCAGAACTCGCCCCCAGATAAAAAGTAGAATCCTTGCTATAACACATACAAAGCACATCCCCTACCGCCCGGTTACCGGCATTATTCATCGGAATAAATTCGTATTTCTTAGTCAACAGATTAAAACGAACCAATCCATATCCCCCACGGCTCCCTAAATAAAGAAGAGAAGCCTCATCATCATAACTCATTGAATGGAACTCATTACAAATCTTTCCATCCTTTTCAAGGATAAAAGACTTTACATATTTAATCACAAGCTCCCCCCCTTTTCTACCAATAACAACTTCCAGCAAACCATCTCCGGTCGTTGCCATCCATAACGTCGAATCATTCACTTCACGGATGGCATGGACATATCTGATCTTTGTATCAACAAGACTTGCCATCGTATGGACTTTCTTGTCCACTAAGGAATAATATGACAACCCCGGTCCTTCTGTCCCGATCCACACCCAGGGATAATAGTTACTTTTACGGAAACAATAGACACGATCACTAGACAAGCCGCTCGATGTTGTGAAGTGTTTGACTTTCTCGGCTGGTATTTTTCCTTTTTCATAGGAATCATAATCTTCCACACGCACAAAACCATTTCCTTTAGTTCCGAACCAAATTGTTTTCTCATCCTCGGTATAGATCGAACGGACTGGATTCCGCACGACAATCGGCAAACTCTTGAGTTGAATCCCTGAAAATCGGTTATACTTGTCATAATACATCCGGACTCCCTGCCCGTCCGTCCCCACCCATAGGATATCCTGCTTCCGGTCAGGTAAAACACAAAATAGCCCGACATCAAACCTCAATGCCTCTTCCTGATTATCGATGTTTAGCAAAAGCCCGTTCCTGAAAACCAAGTAGGGGACGGAATGAAACAAAGCGATACGGGAAAGCTTTCCATATTGCTCCATCCAGCCGGTAAGGTCGGCCAGATACTCTTTCCTGCGATCTTTCATCCGGTAAGAATAAAAGTGGTTTTCCATATCCACATAATACAAAGTGCCATCGAGGTAATAAGCACGGTCAATTTCCTTTTCATGAATCGGAGTTTTCTTTATGTCCAATACCAAGGGAAAAGACTCAAAATCCGGACAAATCTCAAGCAGGCAGCCATCGGCGTCAAGAATAAAGAATTGCCTTTCTCCGTTTGCAAACAAGACTTTGGATACTTCTTCATTCATTCCCTGTACATGTACATCCTGAAAAGAGCCGGTTTCGGGAGAATAGCAGGAGATAAAATCTTTTTGCTTTATGAGCAGTGTATTACCAGCCGAATCAGACACCACATTCAAACATTCGGGATATTCCGTGTAGGACTCCGTCACCTTCCGGTCTTTCAGCGAGAACCGATTCAATCCCATAGAAGTCGATACCCACAGAAATCCATCCCCACCATACACGATTTTATTGATGATATTACTGCATAAGGTATTCTTGTTATTCGGTTCAAAACGAAATACATATGTATTCTTGCCGTTATACAGATTCAAACCGTCGTAGGTACCGATCCACATATAACCGTTCTCATCCTGATACATGTCAAGGATAGCATTATTTGACAAATCTATATTATTTGCCATATGCAGGGAAATCCCCGCAGACACCGGACAAGAAAAAAGGAACAAACAGACAATAACAGCCCTTACAAAACGAAAAAACGCCGCATATCTGGTATCTATATAGGATAAATTCATAATAACGATTATTAGGCCACAAATATAGCAAATAATGTGTCAATTTTTTCTTACTTTTGCACCAAACGTCTGTAACTAATAAAGTATTAATCGTTTTAATACATAAATATATGAAAAAGTATCTTCCTATCGCCGCTTCCGTCCTGCTTCTTGCAGCTTGTAGCGAAAAACCGGGTTACGAAATTACCGGTACCGTTTCAAACAGTGATTTGAATGGTAAGTATGTATATCTCTATGAATATGGGGTAAAAGATGCTGCACCATTGGACAGCGCCTTAGTACAAAACGGATCTTTTGCTTTGAAAGGCACACAAAACGCTCCTGCCCTCCGTACTCTCCGTTTTTCGGAAGAAGTGGTTGAACCGGTGCGTGTCGCTCCCGGAGAAAACGCTCCGTTCATGGCAACATTCGTACTTGAAAACGGAAAATTAGCAGTCGTGCTGGATTCTACTTCCACTGTTAGCGGTACTCCCGAAAATGACGCACAAAAAGAATTGCAGGCCAAAATCAAAGACTTACGCTCTGGTATAGACAAATTGGTCGCCGATATGAAGTCAGGCGATGAAAACCTGATAAAACAGGCGGAAGCCAAATATGAAGAGATCGACCGTAAGATTACGGAAACCGTTGTCAACTACATCCTGGCTCATACAGATAAACAGTCTGCCGCCAAGAACCTCTACGATTTCCGTTACAACATCGACGAAGAGCAGCAAAATGAAATCATCTCCAAAGCAGATTCTTCTTTCAAGTCCGTTCCGGGAATCAGCTATATGATCGATCATCTGAATGTTTTGAAAAAGGTAGCCATAGGACAGAAGTTCACTGATTTCGAAATGCCGAACGCTAAAGGTGAGGTGCACAAACTTTCCGAATACGTCGGTAACGGCAAAGTCGTCCTGATTGATTTCTGGGCATCCTGGTGTCCTCCCTGCCGTGCAGAAATGCCGAATCTGGTCAAAGCCTACAAAGATTACAAGGACAAAGGATTCGATATTGTCGGTATCTCGTTGGACAGCAAAGCCGATGCGTGGGCCAAAGGCGTAAAAGACCTAAACATCACCTGGACACAACTGTCCGACTTGAAAGGTTGGCAGAACAGCGGTGCCGCTCTTTATGGTGTCAACAGCATCCCTCATACCGTACTGGTTGACAAAGACGGTACAATCATCGCCAAGAACCTGCACGGTCAGGAGTTGGAAGATAAAATTAAAGAAGTTTTGAAATAACCGGTCCTGTTGCACGGCTGAATTTTAAATTTTATCTTTGTGCGGTCTTTTAAAAGCGATCTTACATTAAAATTAGCATAAAGTTTTATTATCACTTTAATATAATAAATTAGCGATTATGATTTATTCACATGAAGTTCAACACATGTGTGTTGTAAAGAAGGGAGCTAACCACCAGTGTGCTCCGATTCCTGAAGAAGGAAAGTGGGTTAGAGCAACTCAGATTTCTGATATTTCTGGTTTGACACACGGTATCGGTTGGTGCGCTCCTCAACAAGGTGCTTGTAAACTGACACTGAACGTTAAAGAAGGTATCATCCAGGAAGCCTTGATCGAGACAATCGGTTGCTCTGGTATGACTCACTCAGCTGCTATGGCTGCTGAAATCCTTCCGGGTAAAACAGTTCTTGAAGCATTAAACACTGA
>OGWY01001615.1_pt1 | contig 17328 bp, 12 predicted proteins | sample 1576121 | NCBI WGS metagenome assembly OGWY01 (sample SAMEA3541543, study PRJEB24748) | human gut metagenome | biome: human gut; feature: human-associated habitat; material: faeces | place: China | collected 2012 | reverse complement strand
TAAAGGTACTATATATAGACAAGTTATGTTTGCAGAGTTTGAACGTGATATGCATGCAAAATATGAGCATGGTGAAGTTTTAACTAATGAATTATTGTGTAATGAGTATTATAAATTAAATAAAGAGTATTTTGGCCCTAATGTTGTAGTAGATGATTTAATTAAATATGAATGGGAGAGAATACCTCATTTCTATTATGATTTCTATGTTTATAAATATGCTATAGGACTTTCTTGTGCTTGTTATATAGTAGATGGAATCTTAAATGGTAGAGAAAATGCTAGAGAAAATTATTTAAAATTCTTATCTAGTGGTGGATCTATGTATCCTGCTGATGAACTTAAAATAGCAGGTATTGATATAACTAGTAGCGAAGTTATAGTAAGTGCTATTAAAATGTTTGATAAAACAATAGAAGATGAGTATGTAAATATGGGCTATGACGAAGAAGATGAGCTTGCATCAAAATATATAGAAGTACATTATATAGAACTACCAAAATTCAAGAAAAAAGAGTTATCAAAATTTACAAAATTAGATCAATGGATGTGTATATTCACACAAAATAAGGAGGGGATTATGTTGGCAGAAAAAGAAAATAAAGAAACATTTTTCGCTGACAGGTAGAAAAACAAACCAAAACGCGCACGATAAGTGAAGGGGATTCTCTTCTCCTTGCGGAACGTTGACAACTGCATAAATTCATTGTGTGTACAAAACTCTGTGGAAGAGCGACACGATTCACAGCGCGATGATGGGATACCCGAAGCGATCTATGTGACCGAAATCCGATTTGGCCAATCGGGGCGCGACGATGCCACAGGGGGCTAACGATACTTCCTCACGGCTCTTCATGGATTAGAAGAGAACTTCTTGCTATATCGCCACATGGTATGGACAGAAGCTATGACGCTGATGCCGACAGCGGCATACAATGAGATCAAACATGAGATATGTTCAAAATAAGAAGCGCGTATCGGAAAATTGATCCCTTTACGCGCTTTTGTCTCTTTTTCTTTTATGAAACTATAATTAGAAAACCGCATCATTGCGCTTTTTACGCAAAAAGCCTATGATGGTGCTGTTCAGCAAGAACATTTCGGATTAAATCAGGAGAATGGAGGCAAGAAAATGGAGCGTACCATAGAATCGAACCGGTTGGTTTCAAAAACATACACAGCTGAACAAGTTGCAGCGATTTTGGGTGTAAGTGTGCGAAAAGTGTATCTGCTCTGTGAAGCAACAAAAGATTTTAAGGTGATTCGCATGGGCAAGCGCTGTTTGCGTATTCACAAGGAATCCTTCGACAAGTGGTTTGATAACATGTGCGGGATTCAGTGATACGACAGAAGGGATGATCTTATGGCAACACTCAAGATACGAGGAGAAAGCTATTCGGTTATCTATCTTTATATGGCGGCAGATGGGCAGAAGAAACAGCAGTGGGAAACATACGTCACGGAGCTGGAAGCACTCCAAAGGAAAACGTATATCGAATACCTGCAAAAGAACAAAATGAAAAAGGAGCTTCAGCTTGCCGCCGTCTCCTATCGCCAGCAGCGCGTTCACGAAAAAGAAGAAAAAGAAAGGGGAAGAGGATGAACCCGAACCGACGAAATTCTTGCCGGTGAATGTCAATGCCCCTTCGTCAATGGATGTATATGGATCTATTTCTTTGAATTTTGAAGAACCGATAGCCAGTTTCGACACTGCCGCCATACATCTGCGGCAAAAAGTAGATACGCTCTGGAAAGATATACCATTCGAATTTGAGCAGGATTCAGTGAATCTGAAGAAGTTTAATCTGTATTATGACTGGGAACCGACATTGGAATATGAATTCTCGGTAGACTCGACTGCCTTCCACGGAATATACGGATTATTTACCGATAAGATAAAACAAGGATTCAAGGTGCGTAGTGAAGATGAATATTTCACGCTTCATTTCAATGTGACGGGAGCAGACTCACTGGCCTTTGTCGAATTGCTTGACGCCCAGGACAAGGTGGTCCGTAAGCGGAGAGTGGAAGAGGACGGAATGGTCGATTTCTACTTCCTGAATCCGGGAAAATATGCAGCCCGACTAATCAATGACACAAATGGAAATGGTGAATGGGACACGGGAGACTTTGCTAAAGGCATCCAGCCGGAGGCTGTTTACTACTATCCGACGATATTGGAATATAAAGCGTTGTGGGATGTGACCCAACCGTGGGATATTCATGCGACTCCTGTGGATAAGCAGAAACCGGACGAACTTAAAAAACAAAAACCAGATGAAGACAAGAAAAAGAAAGATAGGGATCGAAATAATCAGAACCGCCGTCGTTGACGCTCGACGTAACCTTATTATTGGATTGGTGGCATTACTGACGGGAATCTTCGCCCTCCCTGCCAGTGCCCAATGTGAAGCGAAGAATGATGCGTTTCAATCCGGCGAACATGTAATGTATGATTTATACTTCAACTGGAAGTTTGTCTGGGTGAAAGCCGGACTCGCCAGTCTGACAACGAATGCGACCACTTATCATTCGCAACCGGCCTACCGGATTAACCTGCTTGCTTTGGGCAGTAAACGGGCAGACTTCTTTTTCAAGATGCGCGATACGCTGACTTGTGTGATCGGTGAAAAACTGGAACCGCGCTATTTCCGCAAAGGTGCTGAAGAGGGAAAACGTTACACGGTTGATGAGGCTTGGTTTTCTTATAAGGACGGTCTTTGCCTGGTAAATCAGAAGCGTACTTACCGGGATGGAGCGTTTGATGAATCTGAAGCTAGCGATAGCCGTTGTATATACGATATGTTGAGTATTCTGGCGCAGGCACGTTCTTACGACCCTGCAGATTATAAGGTGGGAGACAAAATCAAGTTCCCGATGGCTACGGGCCGTAAAGTGGAAGAACAAACGCTTATCTACCGTGGAAAAGAAAATGTAAAAGCGGAGAATGGAGTTACTTACCGTTGTCTGATCTTCTCATTGGTAGAATATGATAAGAAAGGAAAAGAAAAGGAGGTGATTACTTTCTTCGTAACGGACGACTTGAACCATCTTCCTGTCCGCCTGGATTTATTCCTGAACTTCGGTTCGGCAAAAGCATTCCTGAATAATGTGACGGGTAACCGGCATCCGCTGACTTCTATCGTTAAATAGATATATAGAAAAAACGAAGGTATATCAGAAGTAAATTGACCTGCCAACCTGTTAAGAGTGTTGATATACCTTCCTGTTTTATTCCTGAACTTCGAAAGGCACTTTCTGATCCTTTCGGAATACGCTAGATTCAAAAGTTGCAATCAACTCTCCGTCTTGGTTTGTTATATCTACCTGATAGCAACCTGTACTTCGACCGATATAGCGTTCGCGTGCTTCGGCAAAGAGAGTATCTCCGGGGCCGCTGGCACGCAGAAAAGTAATAGTGGACGAGAGAGAGAAAGCTAGTGTGCCGTGCGAGTTGGCAGCTGCGGCAAGCGCAAGGTCTGCCAGCGTAAAGATCGCTCCTCCTTGTGTGCGGGCACCTGCGTTAAGATGTTCGGGTTTTATTTCTAATTTGGCTTTACTGTAACCTTTGCGTACTTCCAGCAGTACTACTCCTGCATTTTCGGCAAACAGATCGTTCTTAAAAAACTCTTGTGCGGTCATGATATTATTTTTGAAGATTCTTTAATCGTTTCTTATTTTTTCAATGAATGGATATATACCTTATCTTTTTCAATTGAGTAGCTAAATTTATTTGTTTCAGACATAATATCCAATATTTTCTCCAAATTATTTGTTTCTATAATAAAACTTCCATGGAAAATCAAATTCTTGAGTTGCTCTGACTCAAATGCGAATGTCACATCAAACTGGCGCTCCAACTCTTTAGAAATGATCGACATAGGAACTTCATCCCAGAATACTTTGCAGTTGATCCACTGTTCAGCATAGTCAGCACTCTCGGTCAGCTTATAAGTTTGGTCAAGCTTATTAACTGTCATCGTTTGATTAGGCTTCATTATAAACTCTTGGTTGATGCACAATAAGACAATGGAACCTTCTAGGAGTGATACCTTTATATAATTCTCATCACCATAATTTTTAACGTTAAACTTAGTACCCAGTACCTTGATCTGTGCGGAGTCTGTTTGTATAACAAATGGATGCTCTCCATGCTCTACCTCAAAATACCCTTCGCCTTCCAGCCGGACATTGCGATTCTTTCGACTAAAACTCTCGGAGTAAGAAAGCTTGGAATCTGCGTTTAACCACACTATAGAACCGTCAGGAAGCTTCATTTTTAATTTCGATTTTCTTGGAGCGTATACTTCGGAAATCAAAGAATCATCAGGTGTTGTAAAATTATAAATTATAAAAGGAGTGGTAAACAGTAATATAATGATTGCCGCTGCGTAACCTGCATACTTCACAAATAAGGCTCTTCTCATCTTTCCTGCCGGAGCACTCTTATGTTTGCGGATTCGTTTCGCAAATCTGTTATAGGCTTGTTCTTCGTGTACAGATACATTTTTATACTCGGCAGACAGAAGCCAGATTCGTTTCTGCTGTTCAAAATATTTCTGATTCTCCGGATCGGAGTATATCCATTCGTTCAACTTATGCAAGTCCTCTTTGGTGATACTTCCCGAGAGGAAATCATATATCAGTCTGTCAAATTCTTCTTTCATACCATCTTAAACTTAATATCTATTGAAAATCATATACCTGCGCTATCATCAGGACAGTTTGTCAATAGAAGAAGTATAGTGAATTACTTTGCTTTTTAATATTAATTAAATATATTCGTAATAAACATTACAATCAGGGCAAGATAAGATCTTGCTGCTTCCTTCAGTTTATCCAGTGCACTTCGCATGTGATATTTCACTGTATGAATAGTGATTCCCATGATTTCGGCAATTTCTTCTTGTCTTTTGTTCTCAAAACGACTCAATAAAAACACCTTTCGGGTTTCCGGAGATAATCCGTCAATCGTTTTCTGGATAATAGCATGAAGCTCCTTACCCTCTAAATGCTCAACCGGATTTTCGCCCAAGGACCATAAATCGCTGTAAATGACCAGGTCTTCTGACGAGCAGGCCGTTTCCCTTCTCACATATTCAAGCTGAAGATAATTGATACACTTGTTGGCTACACTTCTGAAAAGGTAGTTCTTCAATGAGGTGTTAATTGTTATTTTAGAGCGGTTTTCCCATAGACTATACACCAAATCTTCTACTATAGATTCTGATAGATAAGAGTCTGTCAAATACCCTCTCGCTATCCGGCAAAGATCTGTATAGTAAGTTTTATAGATGTATCGGAATGCCTCCTCTTTACCCGATTTCAGGGCCTCGATAATCTCTGTTTCCAGGTTTTTTTCCATTATGTCTTTCAGAAATCGTATATTTGATTTATTAGTTAATATATTAAGGTGAATACTCACAGGTTCTGTTTCTCCGATGGATAATTCGGGGGCAAGGTATTGAAAAAATGTAAGATGACCAAACTCACTAATAAAAAGATGAGTTGAAGGGCTGAACGAATAAAAAAATCATTTCTCACTATACTTTTTATTAATCTGGCTGTCATATTAATGAATAGGCCAATAAAGCATATTTTAACTTGAATCTCTATGAATGGTAAAAAGAAGGATTGTAAAAGAGCATAGCGCGACACTCTTTTTTAAGTTATAAGGTATACAAACAGCTGTTTTAGTTTAGTCATGCAGGATAAAGATTGTTTTCAGGAATAACAGAAAATAAGCTATTTCTTATTTAAATAATATTGTATGAAGAAACTACATTTTCTATTAAGCACATTCCTTGTGTTTATATTCACGTCATGCGGAGAAGATGAACTGAAAGGTGTTGTCTTATCCGAAGATCCGGGGTACGTAAAAGAACCATTGGTAGCCATACAGGCAGAAGATGGCACAGGGAACTGGATAAATGGTCTTATTGACCAGAACAGTAGGGTCATAGCCTTAGATTTTCGCATTTTGGACGACCAAAGTGCGGTGAATGTGAAACTCAAACTGGCGGATGAATGGGCAAAGCCCATTGATCCGCTCACTACTGATGCTGTACTGGACTTGAGCAGCGGTATCACCCGTATTAAAGTGAATGATGGAGCAGATGATATCGAATATACCATTTTCAGCACTTCTACTCAGCTACTTCGAGGCGTAACGGCTACTTGTAACACAGAGCAGGTTAGTGCTAACTTTATTAATGGCATCGCTTCGTTACGTTTCAAACAAAACACTGCATTTGCAAACGTTGTGTTGATGCCGACTTTGGCAGATAACGCAGAAATCATCTCTACGGATCCCTCCAGTCAAAAAGATGAAAATGGGAACCTGATTGTTGACCTAAATAGCACACTTACTATTACTGTAAAAGACAATACGAACAACATGACTAAAAAATATCACTTGAGTGCTGTAAATGGAATTATTGACGCAGGGGTAAACTGGAAAAATATTACTGCTGATCTAAAAAGCCAACACAGTAGTATTTGTATTCCTGATTTCATGATTGTCTATGAAAATAAAAACTTGCATGGAAGGAGCGGTAATACGGGATGGTTGATAACTATTCCTGCCGGTAGAATAAATATGAAGGTTAGCTGGGATATGAATAAAGACAATGTAACATGGGCTGAACCCACTGCTCAACATCGTACAACAGCTATCATGAATGATAATATGGATTATTCATTGTTTGTTCCGGGATTGTCCGGGCAATTCTGGGTACCGATATTTTATAGCCTCGGGTGGAATGATAGTGGGCTGCTATCCGCACCGCGTCTCGGATATAACCTATCTACTTCTTTGAAGTATTGTCCGGGAACTCTGGGAATTACAGCTGATGGAAAAGCGGAGATTTCGTATGCAGAAGTGATAGATAATAACTTGTATAAGTTTACCAGCGGCGGAGCCGGCAAACAAGCTGCCAATGGAGTACAGTGGTCTCCAACCAGTGCTGTCAGTGGATATTCCTATCCGTTGCAAAAAGGGCAGATCATGATTGCCGGAGAAAATGCAGAACTTTACAAGACATTTGCCACTAATGAAGGAAGAAATACTTCGACCCGTAACAGAGGAATGGATGGAGCATTGTCAGGAAGTAATTCATGGGCTGCTAATCCGGTAAGCATTTGGACTTTTGATGGCAAGCCTGTAGGACGTCGGGCTGTCGGTATCACGGAAGAAGGAGACTTGGTCATTTTTGTAAGTAATCGTTTTACGAATTCTTATAACTCGGTAAAAGCGGCTTGGAATGTCTTTAGTGATGGCTCTTCTTTACGGGAAGTTGCTGTGGCATTGCAGGAAGTGGGTTGTACGGATGCCATTGTGTTTGGTGAGAACTATCATAGTCCTGTTGTTATTCGGGATGATAGTAGAGGGGTGCCTTTAGGAAAGGTAGCCGGTAGATACGATTGGGAAACGAACGGCAATGTGAAAAATGCGGATAATGAAGCTAGTTCGCAATCCTGGATAATGTTTAAATAAGAACATTGTAAGACAATGAGTTAGTAACAAAAGATATACATATAAAAACTTAAATCAATGAGTAAAATCATCAAATGCATGTTCTTCGTGCTATTAGCCGCAGTTCTTCCACTGTCGGTTCACGCACAGCAGGTGACCTTACATTTGCAGGACGTAACGGTGCGCAAAGCGTTCCGGGAGTTGGAGGTCAAAGGAAATGTATCCTTAGTATATGAGAAAAATGATGTGGACCTGACCCGTAAAGTAACCGTGAAGGTAGATAATCAACCAATAAGCAAGGCACTGGATCAGATTCTGAAAGGGCAGGAATTAATTTATAAAATAAAAGATAATCATATTATCATCACCCGGCCTGTCGTTCAGAAATCAGATAAGAAACGGCGTATCAATGGTATCGTCAGTGATGTCAATGATGAATTGTTAATTGGAGTATCGGTATCAATTCCCGGTACTAATATTGGCACGGTGAGTAATATGGAAGGGAAATTTGAACTGGAAATACCGGAGGACGCTAAGAAATTGCAAGTGTCTTATATCGGTTTTGATACACAAGAAATCTCATTGTCGCCCGGCAAGACGACATTCAACATTGTGATGGGAGAGAATGTGAAAATGCTTTCAGAAGTAGTAGTGGTTGGCTATGGTACGCAAAAGAAGGTGAACCTGACCGGTTCGGTTGCTACGGTAAATTTGGAAAAGGAATCACTTTCCCGTCCTTTGGTCAGTGCTTCGCAGGCGTTGAGCGGTATGACAGCCGGTTTGCAGGTGATGCAAAGCTCCGGGACTCCATATAATGAAGGCTTTTCTTTCAATATCCGGGGGGTGGGTACCTTGAACAGCTCTTCACCACTCGTGTTGGTGGATGGGATGGAGCAAAGTCTGAATAATGTAGATCCCAACGATATTGCTTCTATTTCCATCCTGAAAGATGCGGCCTCGTGTGCTATTTATGGTAACCGAGGGGCAAATGGGGTTATTCTGGTTACTACCAAAACCGGACAAACAGGAAAGGTCAGCGTGTCCTACAATGCTACTTTTTCACTGAATCAACCTACCAAACTGATAAAAACGGTATCTAACTACGCCAAGTATATGGAATTGATGAACGAAGCTGCTACTAATATAGGAGAATCTGCTCCTTTCAGCGACATTACCATCAATCAATGGCGTGAGGCGGAAAAAGATCCGAATGGCATTTCGGCTTCCGGCTATCCTAATTATGTAGCTTATCCCAATACGGATTGGTACGATGAGATATATAGTAATGACTGGATGATGAAACATTCGCTTTCCGTCACTGGACAGGAGGGACGTACCGGATATAATCTTTCTATATCTTATACTGACAATCCGGGATTAATCAAGGATACCGGATACCAACGCTATTTTCTGCGTGCCAATGTTTATTCGGATATTACTAAGTGGTTACGTATTGGTACTCGCGTATGGGGGTATCACACTGACCAGAAGAAAAGCGATACCGGTTCACTCACCAATATTAATACTCAAAAGATGATACCGGGCGTATATCCATATTATGACGGAAAATATGGTGCGCCGGAAGCGAACGAGGAAGATCCGCAATCTCACAATCCTCTGTGGGACATGGCGCAATCGGAAGGGCATATCAAGAACACGCAGTTCTTCACTACTTTCTATGCCAACGTGAAGTTTCTGAAACACTTCTCATACGATGTTAATCTGAACTATAAGGATTATCGTTATGAATCGATGTCCGTAAATACGGATTATGGGAAATATAGTTTTAGTACAGATCAGTGGATAGCTGCCCCCAAAGATCCTGCCGATTTGTATACCCGTATGGCGTATGTCCGTGAGAACCACTGGAAATTAACGCACTTGCTCAATTATAACCAGACTTTTTATAAGCATGATATTGGTATGTTATTGGGCTTTGAAGAAGAACGTTTTGTCAAACGGACTACCGACACTGCCAAACTTGGATTAATAGATTCGTCTGTGGGTGATCCAAGTTCTGCTACTACTCCTTCTTCCATAGGTGGTACAGGTGAGGAATTTACATCCCGTTCTTACTTCGGTCGTATTAACTATGCTTTCGACAGCCGTTATTTATTCGAGGTTAATATGCGTTATGACGGTTCCTCCCGTTTTGCTCCGGATAATCGCTGGGGGCTTTTTCCATCTTTCTCTGCCGGGTGGAGAATCAGTGAAGAGAGATTAATGAAAGGACTTCCTATCGACAATCTGAAATTACGTGCTTCGTGGGGTAAGTTAGGGAACAATGCGATTGGTAACTACGAATGGCAGGCTGTATACAACTCGGCAAAGTACGCGTTTGGAGGTAGCCTTAATAATGGTTTGGCAATTACTTCTATTTCCAACAACCTGTTGGAGTGGGAAAGTACTGCCATTACGAATATTGGTATCGACTTTGCAACTTTAAGAAACCGTCTGACGTTTGAGGCTGAATTTTATAATAAAGTAACGGATGGAATCTTATATCGCCCTGATATGTATATGTCTCTCGGGACAGCCAGTGGCCCTCGTCAGAACATTGCGGAAGTGACTAACCGCGGTATTGAAATGACCCTGAATTGGCAAGACCGTATCGGTAAAGTAGAATATCGTGTATCCGGTAACTTTGCCTATAACCAGAACAAGGTCAGTAAATACAAAGGAGAGTTGCAGCGTGGCTGGGTGACAGATGAAAACGGGAACCGTATTTATCAAACCAATATCGGTGATGTCTCTACCGGAGGATCTACCCGTGTAATAGAAGGTAAAATGATTAATGAATACTATATGTTGCAACCATATAAAGGTAATGGAAACGGCTTTAACGCAGATGGAACAGTCAATATCAACGGTGGTCCGAGAGACGGAATGATCCGCACAGTAGACGACATGAAATGGCTGAATGCCATGGTAGGGGCAGGGTATAAGTTTTATCCGCGTCAGAACGTCAGTAAGAGTGGCATTTGGTATGGTGATTACATCTATGCAGACTTAAATGGCGACGGTGTATATGGTAATGACGCTGATAATGAGTTTCAGGGATGTTCCAATGTGCCCAAGTATAACTTCGGTCTGCAGGCAAGCGCTAATTGGAAAGGCTTCGATTTCTCCATGAACTGGTCCGGTGCGGCAGGTTTCAAGATTTACTACTATCGTTTGGCATTGAACAGCAGTGCTACCATCAAAGGATATGCTATCGGGGAAGCAATAGCAAACGATCACTATTTCTTTGATCCCAAAAATCCCAATGATCCGCGCACGAACTTGAGTTCAAAGAATCCTCGTTTGACAAATAACTCCGGTAACGACCAAAGTGGTATGACACAGTCATCAGTACATTTGCAAAAAGGGGATTATATTAAACTGAAGAACCTGACTATCGGATATACATTGCCTGCTGTCCTGTCGAAAAAAGTATATGCACAGAATATCCGTTTCTTTGCTTCCGGTGAAAATTTATTTACCATTACCGGGTATGAAGGAATGGACCCGGAAATGCGTACCGCAGTGGGATATTCTACTATGAGACAATATGCATTCGGTGTAAATATCACTTTCTAAACTTACTCTAAAACGATTTTATGATGAAAAACAAAATAAAAATATTTCGGAAATTAGTAAGATGTGCATCTATTGCCTTGCTGTCTTTCTCTATGGCTGGATGCGGTGCGGACTTTTTAGATACTACTCCTACCAATAACATAAGCGGTAGTAGTATCTGGACGAAAGCAACTTTGGCCGAACAGGCTGTTATCGGCGTATATAATGTCTTTCTGGATCAATATTGTCCTAACTCCGGCATTTTGGATTCGCACCGGATTCCATGGGATGCTTATTCTTCTGTGATGGATACAGACAAGAACTGGATTAAGCGAATGCCTAATTGTACAGGAGCAGCTACTCCCTCAAGTGGCCTGTTCAGTGATATTTATAAACGTTTTTATACTTTTATCTATCGTGCTAATGATGTGATAGATAATATTGGTCAGGTTCCTGATATGTCGACCGGAGAGAAGCAACGGGCTATCGCCGAATGTAAATTCTTGCGTGCATTTGCTTATATGCGCTTGAATATCTTGTATAAAGGAGTGCCGTTATATATGAATGCAATCACGAGTCCTGAAAACGGTAACAAAGCCCGTTCTTCAGAAGCGGATGTTTGGGCGGCTATACTCCAGGATCTGACAGATTGTGTGAATGAACCCAATCTACCGGGTAAATATAATTCGGGTGACTCTAACTATGGACGGGTAACCAAAGGAGCTGCTTATGCATTACGCGGACAAGTATATATGTGGCAGAAGAATTGGGAGGCGGCGGTTGATGATTTTAATTCTGTGGCTGACTGTGGCTTCGGGTTATATACTAAGGCCGGTGCTACCAGTTATAAGCAGTTGTTGAAGATAGCAAATGAGCAATGTGAAGAAATGATATTCTCTGTGCAATGCATCAAGCAATACGGCTACTCCAATACAAGGAACATCACTTACGGCAACCGTTGTACAGCAGGTTCTATGTGGAATAACTATTTGCCTAATCCGCATTTTGTAGAATCTTTTGAGACGGCGACCGGAGAAAAGTTTAATTGGGATAACTACTTGCCGGGCTATAGTGCGATGAAAGAAAAAGAACGTGTGGTGTTTTTTCTACGCGATGGACTGTCTGCGGCGGAAAAGGAACGTATGGCTGCCTATGGGGCAGATATGAACAAATATCTGGATAGTGGCAATGAAGCACGTATCAAAAAAGCTTACGAGAGCCGTGATCCACGTCTGCAAATGGCTGTCATTACCCCTTACGCACAATACAATGGTGCTTCTTCTGGAATAGCTCATACTTATACATTGCGTTGGCCTTATCGTGGCTCCGACAGTGCAGAGCCTTTTGATATCCGTACTGATACAAACGATAAGTTTTACTATCTATGGAGAAAGTTTGTACCTGAAGGTCTGGAACAGACAGAACGTGATACTTATGGATTGGATATTCCATTAATACGCTATGCGGAAGTATTGCTCCTGAAAGCAGAAGCGCTAAATGAATGGGGAAGTACCCATGAAAGCGAAGCAATCAGATGTGTTAATGAAGTAAGACGTCGTGCAGGGCATGTCGAATTGAATAATGCAACTTATCCTGCTACGAAAGTTAACGGGCAGAGTGATTTGCGTGAACGTATCCGGAATGAGTATTACTGGGAAATCGGTGGCGAAGATTCCATGTATTTCCATGAATTGCGTTGGGGAACGTGGAAAGATAAGAAGTTTGATAATAATCGTAACGGTCTGATGCAGATGTGGGGTGAAACGACTTATACCTGGTACTGGTTGGGAGATCAGTGCTGGAGCTGGCCTATTCCTGCTAAAGAAATGGAAATGAACTCGAATTTGGAACAGAATGAAGGTTGGATAAATTAATCTTAGTTTTAACTAATAAAGTATATATGAAAAAATTATCTTTTTTAATTGCAACAGCATTGTGTATCATGGCATGTTCCGGTGGCTCTGACGAACAACCGGATGGGCCGGGTAACGGTAATGGAAATGGGGGTGGGGGGAGTACCCCTAATCCTGTTTCATTCTCCAATCCTATAGTCGGCAAACAGTTGCCTGATCCGACAATAATTCATGCGGCAGACGGGAACTTTTATTTGTATGTTACCCAACAGGATAATATCTATATTCCGATTTACAAATCTACTAATATGACACAGTGGACTTATGCTGGGGCAGCCTTTCTGCAAAAACCGAACTGGCAGCCGGACACTCGCTTATGGGCTCCGGACATTAACTATATCAATGGCAAATATGTGCTCTATTATACTCTCGGGCACTGGGACTTGCCTAAGAATAGTTGTATCGGGGTGGCGGTCAGCGACTCTCCTGTAGGACCTTTTACGGATCACGGAAAACTTCTTGACTACAATTCTGGTACTATGCAGTGCATCGACCCTTGTTATTTTGAAGATAATGGTAAGAAGTATCTTTTCTGGGGAAGTTATAATAGTACTTCTAAAGGCTATGAAGGAGGTATCCGTTATGTAGAGTTAAGTGCTGACGGTCTATCCATTAAAGGTGCTGTTTCCGAAAAGATAGCGGGTCCTTCAATAGAAGGCATCATGGTTCATAAACGCGGGAATTATTATTATCTATTTGGCTCTACGGGTAGTTGTTGTGAAGAGGAAAGAAGTACGTACCGTGTAGTGGTGGGGCGTTCTAAAAATATCGAAGGTCCTTATGTGGGTAAAAACGGTACTGTGATGAAAGAAAATAGTAGTTATAATGAAGTAATTCTACAGGGTAATAACCTGTTTGCCGGAACCGGGCACAATTCCGAAATTATCACGGATGACGAGGGGAACGACTGGTTCTTCTATCATGCTTGGCAGAAAGCGAAAATAGATAATGGTCGTCAACTGATGTGTGACCGCATACAATGGAGCAGTGATGGCTGGCCTTATATTACTAATGGCACACCGGCATCCGTATCTCGTGCACCTGTATTTAAAAACGAAGAAGAAAAAGAGTAACTTATGAAACTATTCAACTATTTATTGGCCGGGATATTGTGCGCTTCTGCTATTGCTGTCTCGGCGCAGCATCGGGCTGATCCCCAGAAGCTGGTCGATCCGGAATCCTTTTCTATGATTTTGCTTGGTGATCCACAGGGGTATACCAAGTATGATATTAACCAGCCGCTTTTTGATCTTTGCACTGCATGGATTGCGGACAACATAGAACCACTTAAAATTAAAGCTGTCCTTTGTACGGGGGATTTGGTAGAACAGAATGACAACAATGTGTTAAACCGTAAGATGCTAAATCAGACCAGTCGTGAGATGTGGGAGGCAGCGTCGCAGGCTTTGAAAAGACTGGATAACAAAGTACCTTATATTATTGCCGCAGGCAATCATGATTATGGATACAAAGCCGCAGAAAACGGTCGTACTTATTTTCCTGATTATATTCCTTTTGAGCGTAATTCTACCTGGCGGAATATCTGTGTCAGTGAATTTCCTAATCGTGAAGGTAGGGCGTCTTTAGAGAATTCGGCTTTTGAGTTTGATGAGCCGGGATGGGGAAAGATTTTGGTCATAGCAGTAGAGTTTGTGCCTCGTGATGAAGTGCTGCAATGGGCGAAAGATTTGGTAAACAAGCCGGAATACAAGAATCATAAGGTGATTTTTATCACTCATTCTTATCTTGATATAGGTAATAAGCGCGTTACGAAAGATGGGTATAAGATTTCTCCACAAAACTCGGGGCAGGCTATTTGGGAGAAACTTATTTATCCTTCTTCCAATATCCGTCTCGTACTTTGCGGACATGTGGGAAGAGGCACCGGTGAATATGAGAATAATGTGGCTTATCGGGTGGATAAGAACAGTGCCGGGAAAGATGTATCACAAATGACGTTTAATGTACAATATGTAGGAGGCGGTCCGGAAGGGAACGGAGGGGATGGTTGGCTTCGCATTCTGGAATTTATGCCGGATGGTAAAACGATCAAAGTACGTACTTATTCTCCCTTGTTTGGGATTTCAAAATTGACCAGGCATCTGGCACATCGTACGGCACCTTACGATCAGTTTGATATTATATTGGAATAACTTGACCTAGTAAAAATACTCTTAATAGAAATAATGTAGATGAGAAAAATTGTATGTTCTTTAGTGATACTTATTAATAGTGTTTATCTATTTGCACAGTGGAAACCGGTTGGCGGTCGAATTATGACGGAATGGGCGGCGAAAATAGATGTTGAAAACGTGTTGCCCGAATATCCCCGCCCAATTATGGAACGTGCTGACTGGATAAATCTGAACGGATTGTGGAATTATGCTATTTCTCCGGTAGGTCAAGCTATGCCACAAAGTTATGATGGTCGGATTTTAGTTCCTTTTGCTGTAGAATCAAGCTTGTCCGGAGTGGGGAAAAGTCTTGGGGAGAAGAATGAACTTTGGTATCAGCGTCAATTCTCGGTTCCCTCCAAATGGAAAGGACATAGGATCTTATTGCATTTTGGGGCTGTTGACTGGAAAGCGGATGTTTGGGTAAATAAGGTAAAGGTGGGACAACATACAGGAGGATTTACTCCTTTTTCTTTTGATATCACGCCTGCCTTGCTGAATGGGGAAAATGAATTGATCGTGAAAGTGTGGGACCCGACTGATAAAGGTCCTCAGCCTAGAGGAAAACAGGTTAGTAAGCCGGGAGGTATCTGGTATACTCCTGTCAGTGGTATTTGGCAAACAGTTTGGCTAGAACCCGTGCCAATCCGGTCGATTGTCAATATCAAAACGACTCCTGATATTGACAGGAATAAGTTGACAGTAGAGGTTATGACAGATCATCAGATGCTTTCAGATAAATTGGAGGTGAAGGTATTAGAAGGAAAGCAGTTGGTGGCTGTAGGAAGTTCCGTAAATGGTATTCCGGTTGAGATTGCTATGCCGTCTGATGTAAAGTGGTGGTCTCCGGATTCTCCGTTTTTATATGATATGGAAATTTGTCTGTATTCAGAAAATAAGTTGATCGATAAGGTTAAGAGCTATACTGCCATGCGTAAATATTCAACGAAGCGTGATAAAAATGGAATTGTGCGTCTGCAACTGAATAATAAAGACTTGTTTCAATTTGGTCTTTTAGATCAGGGCTGGTGGCCGGATGGCTTGTATACAGCACCTTCGGATGAGGCTTTAGTATATGATATTCAAAAGACAAAAGATTTTGGATATAATATGATTCGCAAACATATAAAAGTAGAGCCTGCCCGTTGGTATACGTATTGTGATCGTTTAGGGGTTATTGTGTGGCAGGACATGCCGAGTGGCGATAAGAATCCCGAGTGGCAGAATCGGAAGTATTTTGAGGGAACAGAATTCAAACGGTCTGCTGAATCAGAGGCTATTTACCGTAAAGAATGGAAAGAAATTATCGACTGCCTTTACTCTTATCCTTGTATTGGCACATGGGTACCTTTCAATGAGGCTTGGGGGCAGTTTAAAACCCCTGAAATAGCAGAATGGACAAAGCAATATGATCCTTCCCGTTTAGTGAATCCTGCCAGTGGAGGTAATCATTATACCTGTGGTGATATGCTCGATTTGCATAATTATCCCGGTCCGGAGATGTATTTATATGACGCACAGCGTGCAACTGTACTCGGAGAGTATGGAGGAATTGGTTTAGTGCTGAAGGAGCATCTTTGGGAGCCGAATCGTAATTGGGGGTATGTTCAGTTTAGTACTTCCAAAGAAGCTACTGATGAGTATCTGAAGTATGCTAATATGCTGAAGGATATGATTGCACGTGGATTCTCGGCTGCTGTTTATACACAGACTACAGATGTTGAGATCGAAGTGAACGGATTGATGACATACGACCGCAAAGTAATAAAACTGGATGAACAGAAATTGAAGAGGGCAAATACGGAAATTTGTGAAAGTTTAAAGTAAGAAGCCGGATTAGCTATTTGGCTGAACAAAAAACTCATCTGTAGCCATTCGAATTATAGATATAGTTTGCAATATTATATAATTGAGAAAACAGAATTCAGATACTTTCTTTGTATCTGGACTCTGTTTTTTTTGAATATATAATTCTATCCATTCCTTCATTTTTCAGTGAAATGTACCAAAATTGTCCTTCATTTGGATTATTTAGGTCGGTCAATTCTATTTAAATGCACTACTTTTGCCATCAGGAAAATTAATCACTTAACAAATAATCCTTGTATTATGAAAACAATTCTTAGCGCATTAGGACTTTCCCTATTGATCTTTACGAGTTGCGGTGGACAAAAAAAGGTTGAAGTAGACTTTATTCAGGACAACATCG
>OGWY01001586.1_pt1 | contig 17482 bp, 16 predicted proteins | sample 1576121 | NCBI WGS metagenome assembly OGWY01 (sample SAMEA3541543, study PRJEB24748) | human gut metagenome | biome: human gut; feature: human-associated habitat; material: faeces | place: China | collected 2012 | reverse complement strand
ACAACCTCGGCAACGGCAGAGCCGAGACCGCCGATTATGTTGTGGTCCTCAACCGTGATTATACGGCGAGTATCCTGAACAGCCTTTAAGATAGCCTCTTTATCGATGGGCTTAATGGTGTGCATATTGAGCACGCGAACCTTAAGTCCGTCTGCACTCTCAAGGAATTTGGCAGCCTCACGAGCCTGGAATACACAGGAGCCGCAGGCTATTACGGTAATGTCGGTGCCGGGATGAACCTCAACAGCCTTACCTACTTCAAAGCCGTAATCCTCATTATCATAAAGAACACGGTCAAAGCCGCGGTTAATTCTGATGTAATACGGGCCGAAGTTTTCATAAGCGGCGCGAACCGCATTTGCCGTCTCATAACCGTCTGCCGGGCAGATAACGGTGAGATTTGGCATAGCTCTTGTAACCGCAAGGTCAACAATAGCGTGGTGAGTAGAACCCGCCTGACCGAAAGAGGTGCCGGAATGCGTAGCTATAATTTTAGCGTTGACATTCTGATAGCAGATATCGGTGTGCAGCTGATCTGCCGCACGAAGTGATGCAAATACCGAGAAGGTCGAGGCAAAGGGAACGAGCCCCGCTCTTGCCATACCTGCCGCTACGCCGATCATATTCTGCTCTGCGATACCGACATTGAAAACTCTGTCGGGGCACGCATTTGTGAAGTCCTGAAGCTTTGTGGAGGTTGCAAGGTCAGCTGTGACCGCAACTATTTCTTTATGCTCCTTGGCAAGGTCCGCCAAGGTTTTTCCGTAAATCTCCGAGGTGGAAAGCTCGGGAGTCTCAATTACGTTATATACAAATCCGCCTGCCATTATTCAAACTCCTTTCCGCAGCGAGCTATACGCTCAGCACTGTATTCATCAAGGTCTTTTGCGGCAACCTTTGCCATCTCTTCATCAATGGCGCCGTAATGCCACTTGTAGTTACCGCTTGTAAGCTTAATTCCGACGCCCTTAATGGTATCGGCAACTATAACGGTAGGCTTATCCTTGGTCTTGTGTGCCTCATCAATAGCCTTGCAGAGAGAAACGATGTTGTTGCCCTCGCAAACGATTGTATGGAAGCCGAATGCAACGAATTTATCCGCAAGCGGTTCGAGCTTCATAACATCCTCAGTGTTGCCGTCTATCATGCAGTGGTTACGGTCAACAATCGTGATGCAGTTTGTAAGATTGTAATGACGGATGGTCATAAGGCCTTCCCAGTTTGAACCCTCGTCAAGCTCACCGTCGCCTGTTACAACGTAGGTGTAGTAGTCCTTGCCGAGAACTCTTGCGGCAATTGCAGTGCCGGCCGCTATCGGAATGCCGTGACCGAGAGAGCCGGTGGAAGCGTCAACGCCTGCAACCTTATTTGAGTCAAGATGGATACCCATCTTGGAATTTGTAAGGTTAAAGGTCTTGAGCTGCTCGGGATCATTGTAGCCGAAATCGCAAAGCACGGGTGCATAAGCTATGCCGGCGTGACCCTTACTGAGTATGAATCTGTCGCGATCCTCCCACTTCGGATCTTCCTTTTTAATGTTAAGGTATCTGTGATACATAACGGTAAGAATGTCCATAACGCTCATTCCGCCGCCAATATGACCGCTTCCCGCCCAAACCGTGGTCTGAAGACAGAGATGCCTTAAATCATTGGCTTTTTTCTCAAGCGCGAGCCATTCCTCCTTGGTCAAAGGTGCTCTTTCCATAATTTTCCTCCCTGAATGTAAAGTTTTGTATTACGGGCGGCCGCGCTCCACGCACAGCCGCCTTAAATCCGTGTTTGAAATCAGCCCTTGAGCTCGGGGTGATTTTTCTCAACTACCGAGAATGCGTCCTCAGCTATCTCTATGGACTTTTTGATGTCCTCGTCGGTAACGGCGGCATTCATAAAGTGGTTGTGGTGTGATGCGAGGAACAGGCCGCGGCTTACGCACTCGGATACCCACTCCTGATGAAGCATAAGGCTGTCATCGTTTGCGATACGAAGATAGAAGAGTGCCGGTTCACCGGTAACCACAAGGTCAAAACCGTGCTCTTTACCGGCAGCCTTAAAGCCCTCGGTAAGCTTTGTGCCCATTTCGCGGAACATCTTGGGTGTGTTAAGCTTTTTCATCTTGTCGATGCAGGCTATGGAAGCGGCAAAGGGGATTGCGCTCATCCAGTAAGAACCTGTGTATGTAACGCCCGAAACGGTGGCTTTCATATGCTCGCCGCCGCAGAGAGCAGACATATTGTATCCGTTTGCAAGAGCCTTGCAGAAGCAGATAAGGTCGGCTTTGATTCCGTAATAATGGTCTGAGCCGGCTATATCAAGACGGAAGCCCGTTCTTACGTCGTCGAAGATAAGAACCATACCGTGATCGTCGCAGAACTTGCGAACAGCCTGCCAATACTCCTTGGAGGCGCAGCGGTTGTCGTAGAAGTTGCCGTGATCGTACGGCTGAGCTATGAGGCCTGCAACGTCGCCGTCGCAAGCGTTGTAAGCGTCCTCAAGAGCCTGAAGATCAAACCACGGAACAACAACGTTGTTTGCAACCTCTTCGGGAAGTATGCCGGGGTAGTCTATTTTCTGACCCCACTGGAAGTCGCCGTGATAATAGCCCTTTAAGAAGAACATCTTTTTCTTGTGGGTGTGTGCACGAGCGGTCATAACCGCAAGCGTTGTAACGTCGGAGCCGTTCTTTGCAAAGAATGCCCAGTCTGCGGAAGCTACGGTATTTACAAGATTTTCGGCACACTCAACCATAACCTTTGACGGAGAGGTTGTGCAGTTGCCGAGTTTCATCTGCTTCATGGCGGCAGCATCAACATCGGGGTCGTTATAGCCGAGCACATTGGGGCCGTAAGCGCACATATAATCTATGTACTTGTTGCCGTCAACGTCCCAAAAATATGTACCCTTTGCTTTTTCGGAATAGAAAGGCCATTTTGAAACGGGAACCCAAAGGCCCTCTGCGGGGCCGAGGTGACCGTAAATACCGGAGGGTATTACCTTAATGGCTCTGTCAAAGTATTCATGGCTCTTAGTGTGTTTGTATTCCGGGAATTTACTCATATTTATCGCCCTCCTTATGCTAAATACAGAGCTACTCTGTCGAGTATTCTGTTCATATTGTCTACCATGGAAAGCATGCCGCGAATCTCAACGGTACCCTTACCTATACATTCAAGAGAATTAACTTTGCCGTTGAAGAGATCGTAAGCAAGGTCAATGGTGTCAAACTGCATAATAGCTCTCGGTTTTTTCGGATATTCCTTGATTGTTACAAGGTGATGATCCTTAACGCGAATTGTTGCGGCGGGGCCGTCTTTAATGCAAAATGCTATATCACCGTCAAGCATATAAGAAGCGCTTGCCTGGCCGATTTTATCCTGATTGCCTATCTGAGACAGCGCAACGGAAATGGTGTAGAATGTAAGCTTAGTCGAAAGTTCAAAAAACGCCCTGTCCTTAAGAGCCTCTTCGCTCGGCTGCATTACTTCGGAAAGTCGGTCGGTAAGGGCCGTAAAGGTCTTGAGAAGGAAACCTATCTTGGTAAGACCCTTAAGCGGTACAGGAGTAACGGTTCCGTCAATCACGCCGTTGAATTTTTCGCAGGAAGAAAGCGGTATGTAAATATCGCAATCTCTCACTCCGTCTTCCATACGGCAGCCGCTCTTTGTAAATTTAATTGTTGCAGACGGTCCGTGCTTAACATCGAAACAAACGGATACCGGCTTTTTAAGTCCGGATAATATCTCCTTGGCCTTGTCGTCAAGCTCACAGAGATTTTCGAGAGTTCCGAGGACGGCATACATATTGATGTATGCAAGTGTTTTTGTGTCGGTCAATTTAATTCCTCCTTCGCTTCTTTTAATAAATAAACCGAAATAGCATATAACTATGCATTTAATAATAACAAAATCTTTATCTAAAGTCAACGAAAACCGAACACTTTCCCAATAAATTTTATTTAAAAAGCATTTGCAATTTTATAAAAATTTTTAATGATTTTTTTAAATATGTATGGTATAATGTAACTCGTATACGGCAAACTCCATTCTTTTTACGAAAGGAAACACGATAAATGTCACTGTTAACCAAAATTTTCGGAGATTATTCGTCGAAAGAAGTAAAACGCGTAATGCCCATTCAAAAAAAGGTATTAAGCTATGAGGACGAATATTCTCGCCTTTCCGACGAGGAGCTGAAGGCGAAGACTCCGGAGTTCAAAGAAAGACTTAAAAACGGCGAAACGCTCGACGATATTCTCCCCGAAGCATTTGCGGTATGCCGTGAGGCTTCATCAAGAGTTCTCAATATGAAGCACTTCCCGGTTCAGATAATCGGCGGTATCATACTTCACCAGGGTCGTATTGCCGAGATGAAAACGGGCGAGGGCAAAACCCTCGTCGCAACATTGCCCGCTTACCTCAACGCTCTTTCCGGAAAAGGCGTTCACATAGTAACCGTCAACGATTATCTCGCCCGCCGCGACAGTGAGTGGATGGGCAAGGTCTACCGCTTCCTCGGCCTGAGCGTCGGCCTGATCGTGCACGACATGTCGAGCGCCGAGCGCCAGCAGGCCTACGCGGCCGACATCACCTACGGCACGAACAACGAGATGGGCTTTGACTACCTGCGCGACAACATGGCCATCTACAAGTCCCAGATGGTGCAGCGCGGCCACGCCTTCGCTATCGTCGACGAGGTGGACTCCATCCTCATCGATGAGGCGCGCACCCCGCTCATCATCTCCGGCCAGGGCGACGAGAGCACCGACCTCTACCGTCAGGCGGAGAATTTTGCCGCCCGCCTGACGTGCAAGTCCTACGCCTCCATCGACGATAAGGAAGAGGAGGACGAGGACCTCGACGCCGACTACGTTGTCGACGAAAAGGCCCGCACCGCGACGCTCACCGCTCGCGGCATCGCCAAGGCCGAGACGGCCTTCGGCCTCGAAAACCTCGCGGATATCGAAAACGCCACGCTCGTGCACCACATCGATCAGGCCATCCGCGCCCACGGCATCATGAAGCGCGACATTGACTACGTCGTCAAGGACGGCGAGGTCATCATCGTCGACGAGTTCACCGGCCGCCTCATGCTCGGCCGCCGCTACAGCGACGGCCTGCACCAGGCCATTGAGGCCAAGGAGCACGTGCGCGTGCAGAGCGAGAACAAAACCCTCGCGACCATCACGTTCCAGAACTACTTCCGTCTCTACGGCAAACTCTCCGGCATGACCGGCACGGCCATGACCGAGGAAGAGGAGTTTGCGGCCATCTATAACCTCGACATCATCGAGATCCCGACGAATAAGCCCGTCATCCGCATCGACAACCCCGACGTTGTGTATAAAAACGAGGCCGGCAAGCTGCGCGCCATCATCGAGCAGATCCGCGTCTGCCACGAGAAGGGCCAGCCGGTGCTGGTCGGCACGGTGTCGATCGAAAAGAGCGAGCAGCTCTCGAAGCTCCTGCGCAAGGCGGGCATCCCGCACAACGTCCTCAACGCCAAGCACCACGAAAAAGAGGCGGAGATCGTTGCGCAGGCCGGTAAGTTCGGCGCCGTCACGATCGCGACGAACATGGCCGGCCGCGGCACGGACATCATGCTCGGCGGCAACGCGGAGTATCTGGCCAAGGCGGACCTGCGCAAGGCCGGCTTCACGGAGGAGGTTATCGCCGAGGCTACCGGCTATGCCGAGACCGAGGATGAAGAGATCCTCAAGGCCCGCGCCCTGTTTGCCGAGCGCATGGCCGAGCATAAAAAGAGCATTGATGAAGAGGCGGACCGCGTGCGCGCGGCCGGCGGCCTGTATATCATCGGCACCGAGCGGCACGAGTCCCGCCGCATCGACAACCAGCTGCGCGGCCGCTCCGGCCGTCAGGGCGACCCCGGCGAGAGCCGCTTTTACATCGCGCTCACGGACGACGTCATGCGTCTGTTCGGCTCCGAGCGCATGCAGAGCATGATGGAGACGCTGCGCGTCGACGAGGACACGCCGCTCGACCACAAGATGCTCTCCAATGCCATCGAGCAGGCCCAGCGCACGGTCGAGAGCCGCAACTTCCAGGCCCGTAAGAACGTGCTGGAGTACGACGATGTCATGAACGTGCAGCGCAACGTCATCTATGAAGAGCGCCGCAAGGTGCTCGACGGCGAGGACCTGCAGGAGCACGTCCAGCACATGATCCGCACCGTCATTACCGGCGACATCGCTGCCGGCATGGCGGAGCACCACCCCGAAAACGATAAGGATCTGCACGAGATCCTCGCCCCGCTCGAAAAGCTCTTCCCGTGCGGCCTGAGCTATACGGAAGAAGAGCTGCACAAGCTCACGCCCGACACGCTCGCCGACGCCGTGTATGACTGCGCCATGAAGGCCTACGCCGCGCGCGAGGAAGCCTTCGGCCTGCAGCCGGACGGCACGCCGCTCATGCGCGAGCTCGAGCGCGTGGTCATGCTGCGCGTGGTCGATGAATACTGGATGGATCACCTTGAGGCCATGGACGACCTGCGTCAGGGCATTGGCCTGCGCGCCTACGGCAACGTCAAGCCCGTCGATGAATACAAGCGCGCCGGCTTTGACATGTTCGACGAGATGGTCAACGGCATCCAGAGCGAAACGGTGCGCCGCCTGTTCACGGTGCGCGTGCGCCGCGAGCAGAAGCTCGAGCGCAAGACCGTCGCCCGCGGTGCTGCGACCAACGCCGGAGGGGACGACAGTGAGAAGAAGCGCCCTGTCCGCCGCGTCAAGAAGCCCGGCCGCAACGACCCGTGCCCGTGCGGCAAGCTGCGCCCGAACGGCCTGCCCATGAAGTATAAGGACTGCTGCGGCAAGAATGCATAACGAAGTCTCTTTTCCGTTGTACGCTGCGTGCGGCGCAGCGTACCTGACCGCGCCGAACATCGCGGCGCGCCACGCCTTTTCCACCCGCCTCGGCGGCGTGAGTACCGGTGTGCTCGAGAGCCTGAATCTCAGCGTCCGCCGCGGCGACACGCCGGAAAACGTGCGCGAAAACTGGCGGCGCCTCGGCGCAGCCGCCGGGCTGGATCTGACACGCGCGGTGTATGCGCGGCAGGTCCACAGCGCGGATGTGCGCATCGCGCACGCGGCCGACGCGCAGCCACCGGAGATGGAGCCGCGCTTTACCTGCGACGGCTTTGTCACGAACGAACCGGGCGTCCCGCTCGCGGTCTTTATGGCCGACTGCCTGCCCGCGCTGCTGCACGACCCCGTTGCCGGGGTCATCGGCGCGGTGCACTGCGGCTGGCGCGGCTCGGTGGCCGATATTCTCGGCGCCGCCGTCGCGCAGATGTGCGCCCTCGGCGCGCACCCGGCGGACATCCGCGCCGCCATCGGCCCCGGCATCGGCGCGTGCTGCTTCGAGGTCGGGCCCGAGGTCGTGGCCGCGGCCGAAGCTCTGCTGCACGAGCCGCTCGGCGCGCTCGTGCGCCCGCGCGCGGACGGCAAGGCCCTGCTCGATCTCAAGGGCGTCAACGCCAGGAGACTTGCGCAGCTCGGCGTCCCGGCGGGGCAGATCGCCGTGTCGGACGCCTGCACCATGTGCTGGCCGGACGTGTTCTGGTCGCACCGCGCGACCAATGGCCGCCGCGGCGTGCAGGCCGCCGTCATCACCCTGTGACCCAAGGGGGGCAGACCATGAAACATTTGCACCTGACCCGCGTGCTCGCGTTCGCGCTTGCGCTCGTGCTGCTGCTCGGCTGCACGGCCTGCGGCAAAAAGACCGCGGACGACACCGGCGACACCGTCGGCCAGAAGGACACGCAGACCACCGTCGAGCTCGACGGCAAATTTACGCTCAACTACAGCGCGTCCGCCGGCATGAACCCCTATAAGACGCAGAATTCTGATAATCTCGTCGTCTGCGGCCTTGTGTACGAGACGCTCACGGAGCTCACCGACGCCTTTGAGGCCGAGCCCGGGCTGTTCACCAAGTGGAGCAGCGACGACGGCGAGACCTGGACCTTCACCGTCAATACCGACCGCACCTTCCACGACGGCCACCAGCTCAATGCGCAGGACGCGGCCTATACCATCCAGACTGCCGCGGCATCGGCCCTGTATGCCGGCCGCCTGAGCGCCGTCAAGGACGTCAAGGACAACGACGACGGCACCGTCACGGTCACGCTCTCGCGCGCGAACACGCAGTTTCCCGCGCTGCTGAACATTCCGGTCATCGAAGACGGCGCGGCCGACAGCACCTACCCCAGCGGTACGGGGCTGTATCAGTTTGCGTCCGATCACCAGAGCCTCACGGTCTATTCCGGCCACCCGGACGCGGACAAAGCGCCCGTCGACACGGTCTATCTCATGGAGTGCAAGTCGGTCGAGGAGATCGTCTCCGCGTTTGACAACGGCCAGCTCGATCTCGCGCTCAGTGACCCCAGCTCCGGCACGGACCTGAGCTTTTCGAGCCTGAACGACCAGCGCCAGTACGCCACGACGAACCTGCAGTATGTCGGCTTCAACACCAACAGCAGCTTTTTCATGACGGCGCGCTACCGCCAGCCGTTCAATTACGTCATCGACCGCGCGTTCGCCGTCGCGCTGCTGCACGACTGCGCCGTCGCCACCGCGCTGCCCGTCCATCCGGCGAGCACGCTCTATGACAATGCCCTCAACGAGTCGCTGTCCTATGACCTGGATAAGGCAAAGAAGCTGTTCGACGAGCTGAAGATCGTCGATTACGACGGCGACGGCGAGCGCGAGTACATGCCCGACGGGCAGTCCCCGCTCGACATCAGTCTCTCGCTGATCGTCTATGCCGACAGCACGGCCAAGGTCAGCATGGCCAACAAGATCGCGGCCGACCTCACGAGCATCGGCATCCCCGTGAAGGTGCGCGAGCTCAGCTGGGACAATTATCAGGATGCGCTCAAGGGCGGCAAGTTTGATATGTACTACGGCGAGGTCGCCCTCCCGGCGGACTTCGATCTCTCGGCGCTGCTCAAGGCCGGCGGCTCGCTCAATTACGGCGGCATCACGACCGGCACGTATGCCGATGTCATCAACGCCTACCTCACCGCCGCGGATTCCGACCGCGCAGCGGCCTGCAGCACCATGCTCCAGACCATTTCGGACAGCGCGCCCATCGTGCCCGTCTGCTTTGAAAAGCACTGCCTGTACGTGCACCGCGGCGCCGTCGGCGGTTTTTCTCCCACGAAGTACAACATTTTCCACAACATCACGGATTGGAAGATCAATAACGCATGAAACAAGAGTGGATTGCGCGCGCCAAGCGCTTTGCCACCTATGCGCTCGTCGGCTGCTTTGACACGGGCATGGACTGGGTGGCGTTCACAACTGCACATGAGCTGCTGCACTTCACGCCCGTGATCTGCCAGGCCATCGGCTACTTTGTCGGCACAGTCTGCAGCTATTTTCTCAACGGCCGCATCACCTTCCGCGACGGGCACATCGCCCGCTGGCGGCAGTGTCTGCGCTTCGTGGTGTGGAACGTGGTGTCCCTCGGCGTGAGCGAGGTGATGATCGGCCTGCTGACGCACTTCGGCCTCAACCCGTACATCGCCAAGGTCGGCGTCACGCTCGAGGTCGCGCTGTTCAACTACTTCGGCTATAAATATATTGTGTTCGCAGTCCCCAAACAAACGGAAGGAGAGCAGGATCATGACAGATCGTCAACTGATTAATCTGGCCGAGCAGGCCTCCCGCAATGCCTATGTCCCGTATTCCCACTTTGCCGTCGGCGCCGCGCTCGAGTGCCGCGATGGCACAGTCTTTACCGGCTGCAACGTCGAAAATGCTGCCCTCGGCAGCACCATCTGCGCCGAGCGCACAGCTGCCTGCAAGGCCGTCAGCGAGGGCCGCCGCGACTTTGTGCGCATCGCCGTCTACGGCGACGGTGAGCACTACTGCTACCCCTGCGGTGCGTGCCGGCAGTTTCTGGCGGAGTTTGCGCCCGATATGGAGGTCCTGTCCGCCATGGGCGGAGGCCGCTATGTCAGCAACCGCCTGAGCGAGCTCATGCCTTATACCTTTAATTATTAAGGTATCCGCCATGGAACTGGAACAACTGCGCATCTTCTGTACGGTCGCCGCCTGCCGCAGCTTTACCCGCGCGGCAAAGCAGCTTTTTGTCAGCCATTCGACGACCAGCCGCGCCGTGTCCGCCCTCGAGCGGGAGCTCGGCGTACCGCTGCTCGCGCGCGACCGGCACACCGTCGCGCTCACACCCGCCGGACAGACGCTCTTGACCGGGGCGGAGGACCTGCTGCAGCAGGCCGATGCCCTCGCGGCCGCCGTGCATACGGCCGCGGAGACGGCCCCGGAGCCGCCGGATCCGCCGGAAGCGTAATTTTGGCGGACTGCACAAACTTTTTTGTAAAATTTCTACGTTTGAGCGAAAAACCCTCTTGACATTCAGGAGGGTTTTTGCTATTCTTATGAAGCGCCTGTGTGGAAACAGGTGCATTCTGCGATGAAGCGGGAGATTGCGGAGCCCGTCTCCGGTAACTTCCGTGGAGTATGTCCGCTGCCGCGCCCTTGCACGGCAGATGATCGGGCGGTTGAGTCAGCCAGCACTTGCGTATATCACCTGCGCGGCTGCATACCGGCGAGAGCCGGTTTGTTTTTCGGGCAGGGTTTGATACGCACGGAACGGTGTATGGCGATCTCATCCGTGCGAACCAGGCGGAGCCAATGCCGCCAAAAAAATTCGTAACGGAGGAAACAACATGGCAACCACGAGCAACAAGAAAATGATCCGTATCCGCCTCAAGGCCTACGATCACCAGCTGATCGACAAGGCGGCGGAGAAGATCGTCGAAACCGCAAAGCGTACCGACGCGAAGGTCTCCGGCCCCATTCCGCTGCCGACGAAGACCGAGATCGTCACCATCCTGCGCGCTGTTCATAAGTATAAGGACAGCCGCGAGCAGTTTGAGCGCCGCACCCACAAGCGCCTGATCGACATCATGAACCCGACCCAGAAGACGGTCGAGGCTCTGATGAATCTGGAGCTGCCGGCCGGTGTCGAGATCGACATCAAGCTGTAAGCACATCCCGTTAACCCTGCGCGCGAGCGCATATTTACAAACCCGCAGTCCGCAGCTTGCGTGTGCGGACGGGTCAAGTCAGCAGCCTCTGGCCATGAGCTAAGCGAGCTGACCAATAACCTGAAGGAGGAACATGTATGAAAACAGCCATCATCGGTAAAAAGGTCGGCATGACGCAGATCTTCGATGAAGCAGGCAAGGTCGTCCCCGTCACCGTGATCGAGGCAGGCCCCTGCACGGTCACCGGCAAGATGACCACGGAAAAGGAAGGCTATGAAGCCGTCCAGCTCGGCTACGAGGACGTCGCCGAGAAGAAGCTGACCAAGCCCGAGAAGGGCCACCTGGATAAGGCGGGCGTCGGCTACAAGAAGCATCTCAAAGAGTTCCGTCTCGAGGACTGCGCCTCTGTCAATGTGGGCGATGTCATCAAGGCCGACACCTTCAAGGAAGGCGACAAGGTCGACATCACCGGCATCAGCAAGGGCCACGGCTACGCCGGCGTCATCAAGCGCTTCGGCCAGGGCCGTACCCCGACCTCCCACGGCGGCGGCCCTGTGCACCGTCACGCCGGCTCCATGGGCTCGAGCACCGATCCTTCCCGTATCTTCCCGGGTAAGAAGCAGGCCGGCCACATGGGCGTGGATCAGGTCACCGTCCAGAACCTCGACGTGGTCAAGGTCGATCCTGAGCTCAACATGATCGTTGTGCGCGGCGCGATCCCCGGCCCGAAGGGCGGCATTGTCTATATCAAGAGCACCGTCAAGAAGACCGTCGTCAAGAAGGGCGACGCCGGCATCAGCACCAACCCGCAGAAGGCCTCCGGTCGTAACCCGCAGAAGGCTTCTGCAAGAAAGTAAGGAAAGGAGAGAGCGAATATGCCTACTGCTAAGTTGTTTAATATGGCCGGCGATCAGGTCGGCGAAGTGGCGCTCTCCGAAGCCGTTTTCGGTGTTGAGCCCAACGAGTCCGTTCTGCACGATTCCGTGAAGAACCACCTGGCCAACTGCCGTCAGGGCACGCAGAGTGCGCTGACCAAGGGCGAGGTTTCCTACTCCACAGCCAAGCCCTGGCGCCAGAAGGGCACAGGCCGCGCACGCGCCGGCTACAAGGGTAGCCCGGTGTGGACCCACGGCGGCGTCGCGTTCGCGCCGAAGCCGCGCGATTACAGCTACACGCTCAATAAGAAGGTCAAGAGACTGGCCCTCAAGAGCGCCGTGATCGCCATCGTGCCGCGTGTATGCATCGGCATCGTTGCTTATTTTGTTTATAAGCTGATCATGAAAGCAGCTCACGGAATCAAAGGCAGCCAGACCGTTGCCCTCTGGGTGGCTGGTATCGCAGGAGCTATGACAAACACACTGCTTGTCATGAACGGAATTTATATCTTCTTCGGACAGAGCTACGCGGCTGCGTCCAACAAGGCAGTGGAGCACATCTACGATGTGATCCTGGGAATCATCCTGGGATTTGGTATCCCGGAGGCGATCGTCGCAGGTATCCTTACGACGGCCATCACGAAGGTTCTGTTTAAAATCATGAAAGATAACGGCTGATCGGAAAGAGCCGGTTATATATGAATACCTTTCAGAAGCGTGGTGTGGCAGCTTCTATAATATAATGAAGAGATACTAAATATAGTGACATAAAATCAATACATACATTTTATGGGGGATAGCGAAATGCTGTTCCCCTTTTTTAGTACTGAAAGACCGAAAAGTAACGTTCCATGCAAAAAGCAGAATGTGGATATAGGGCGGAAAAAAGGAAAAATCATATGGGAGAAATCCCCATGTTTTAAGGATTTTTTTGAAATTTAGTCTTGACGAAGGGCGGCAATTTTTATATAATCGATACGATGCTTCAATATGTCTTAGTTTATATGTACATGAGAAGGTACTTGAATTTAGAGTAAGAGGAGGTGCCGGGTTTATGAAGATGACATTTCAGCCGAAGAACACTCAGAGAAAAAGAGTTCATGGTTTCAGAGCGAGAATGGCAACAGCAGGCGGTAGAAAAGTTTTAGCTGCCAGAAGAGCAAAAGGTAGAGCAAAATTATCTGCTTAATGAACGAGGCCGCAATCGAGTTATAGATTGTGGCCTTTCTTAATATTCATAGAAAAAGTTCTATGAAATTAAGAAAAGCTCTGCGATGCATACTCGGTGCAGGGGAATTGGTGATTTTAATGAAGCGTTTTAATTCAATTAAGAAGAACAGCGAATTTCAAAAGGTTTACAAGACAGGGAAATCCTATGCCAATAAGCTTCTGGTTATGTACGTGAAGCGGGTGGATGACGGGAAGGAGCCTCGGATCGGTATCTCCGTCAGCAAAAAGGTTGGAAACAGCGTGGTCCGCCATCACGTGACAAGGTTGGTACGGGAGAGCTATCGGTTAAATAAGGACAGAGTCAGACTCGGATTAGACATCGTAGTCGTTGCCAGACCGGCAGCGAAAGAAGCAGACTTCAAAAAAATTGAGAGTGCATACCTGCACTTATGCGGACTGCATAACATTCTGGAGAATCGAAGTGAGAATATTGATTAAGAAGATCTTGATAAAGATGATTCGGGGATATCAGCTCTATATTTCCCCTATGACAGGACCTCACTGCAAGTACACGCCGACGTGCTCGGAGTACGCCATCCAGGCACTTAAAAAGTACGGCGCTGTAAAAGGTATGATTTTGGCATGTAAGCGGATTCTTCGCTGTAATCCATTTGCAGAAGGCGGTTATGATCCAGTTCCGTAAAGGATGAGGAGGTAGTTCATTGGACGTTAGCGTTTTAGTTGCGACAAAGGCAGGTTCGATCATGGGACCGATCGCCAGCGTGTTTGGTTATATCATGGACTTTTTATTCCGGATTACCAGCAGCATGGGGATCATGAATATCGGTCTGTGTATCATCCTGTTTACCATTATCACAAAGTTACTGTTATTTCCTCTGACGATCAAACAGCAGGAATCGTCAAAACTTATGTCGCTTATGAACCCTGAAATCAAGGCGGTTCAGAATAGGTATAAGGGAAAAACCGATCAGGCATCGATGGCTAAACAACAGGTCGAGATGCAGGCAGTCTATGAGAAATATGGCTCGAATCCGATGGCAGGATGTCTGCCGATGGCGATTCAGCTTCCGATTATCTTCGCTTTGTACCGGGTTATCTACAACATTCCGGCATACGTACCGTCAGTACGTGTCTTTTTTGACAACGTAGCGAACCCGCTGATGGAGCAGCCGGATTACATCAACAAGATTTCCGAGCTGGCAAGCGGCGTCGGCATGGCGGTGGACAAGGTAGACTACACCGTGGCAAACAAAGTCGTAGATATGTTATATAAGTTGACACCGGCTGGATGGGATACGCTGGAAAGTTTATTTCCGCAGATTTCTTCCACCATCGCGGAGAATGCGGACAAGATTGAGAGTATGAACTATTTCTTCGGCATCAATCTGGCAACTCCTCCGTTTACCGGCTTTAACCACATCACGATCGCATGGATCATCCCGATCCTCGCAGGTCTGACCCAGTGGATCTCCACCAAGCTGATTTCCAATTTACAGCAGGTGGATCAGGACGCACCGGGCGCGAGCATGATGAACAGCATGATGATCACGATGCCGCTGATGTCCGTATTCTTCTGTTTCTCCCTGCCGTCCGCGATCGGTATCTACTGGGTCGTTCAGGGTGCATTCCAGCTCGTTCAGCAGCTGATCGTAAATGCACATATGAACAAGATCGATGTCGATGATCTGATCCGCCGCAATGTGGAGAAGATGAACAAGAAGAGAGCGAGAAAAGGTCTGCCGCCGGCCAATGTCAGCGAGAAGGCAAGCGTGAATTTAAAGGCGCTTCAGGCACGCGAGGATGCGGAAAGCAAGGCGAAAGAGGACAAGATCTCCCGCAATAAAAAGCAGATGGAGGCGTCTGAAGCATTTTACAATTCCGATCCGAAGCCGGGCAGTCTGGCTTCCAAGGCAAAGATGGTGCAGAAGTACAACGATAAGCACGCGAAAAAATAGAAGGAGGGCGCAGGATGGATATGATTACGGTTACCGCTAAGACAGTCGATGAGGCAGTAACAAAGGCACTGATTGAACTGGAAACCACCAGTGATAAATTAGAGTACGAAGTGGTCGAAAAAGGAAGCGCCGGATTTCTGGGGATCGGCGCGAAACCGGCGATCATCCGTGCTAAGAAGAAAGAGACGCTCGAGGATCGTGCGATCGACTTTTTAAGCCAGGTATTTGATGCGATGAACTTAGATGTGAAGATCGCAGCGGCTTTCAATGAGGAAGAGTGCGAGATGAACATCGACCTCTCCGGCGAGGATATGGGTATTTTGATCGGTAAGAGAGGTCAGACCCTGGATTCTCTCCAGTATCTGGTCAGCCTGGTTGTCAACAAGAAGAGCGAGAATTACGTCCGCGTGAAGCTCGATACCGAGAATTACCGCGAGAGACGGAAAGAGACGCTTGAGACACTGGCAAAGAACATTGCTTACAAGGTAAAGAGAACGAAACGTTCCGTATCTTTGGAGCCGATGAACCCGTATGAGAGACGGATCATTCATGCAGCGCTGCAGAATGACAAGTATGTCACCACCCGCAGCGAGGGCGAGGATCCGTTCCGGCATGTGATTATTTCGCTGAAGCGTGAGGGCAGACGCGAGAGAAGTGACGGGTATGGGAGATATGAGAAGTAAATAAGTGTGACGAAGAAGGTCTGGAGGTATCTAGACCTTCTTTTTTGTGGGGGATCGAGCGCGAGAGGTTTATCGTGAAAACATGAAAAAAGAAATAAATATTAGACTAGATTTGTAAATAAAGATGGGAAAATGCTTCCATATGGTATAGAATAAGAAGATAAAAAGCAAGGAAGGATTTATATATATATGGTATATACAGATACAATCGCCGCGATCGCGACGGCGCTTTCGAGTTCGGGGATTGGGATTATCCGGATTAGCGGTTCGGACGCTGTGGCGGTGGCGGAGCGGATGTTTGAACCGGCGGTGGCGGGGAATAGGCTTTCAGAGCAGAAAACGTATACGATTCATTATGGATATATTCGGGATGGAGAGGAACGGATCGATGAAGTGCTGCTTCTTTTGATGCGCGGTCCGCACAGTTATACGGCGGAGGACACGGTAGAGATTGACTGTCACGGAGGCGTTCTGGTGATGAAGCGGATTCTGGAGCTGGCGGTAAAATGTGGGGCGCGGCTAGCGGAACCAGGCGAATTTACGAAGCGGGCGTTTTTAAATGGCAGAATTGATCTTTCGCAGGCGGAAGCCGTGATCGATGTGATCCAGTCGAAAAATGAGTATGCGCTGCAGTCTTCGGTCAGCCAGTTGAGCGGTTCAATGTCGCGGAAAGTGCGGGAACTCCGCGAAAAACTAATCTATGAGATCGCCTTTATTGAGTCCGCACTTGATGATCCGGAGCATATTTCCCTGGACGGATACCCGGAGCGCCTTCGGGAGACGCTGCAGCCGATTGAGATGGAACTGGAGGCGTCGATCGGGACGTTTGACAACGGGCGTATCATGACGGAGGGGATCAAAACCGTGATCTTAGGTAAGCCGAATGCAGGAAAATCGTCCCTGATGAATGTACTGCTGGGAGAGGAGCGCGCGATTGTGACAGAGATCGCCGGTACGACACGCGATACGCTGGAGGAAAATATCCGTCTGCGCGGGCTTAGCTTAAATTTGATCGATACGGCGGGCATCCGGGAAACGGAGGATATCGTTGAAAAGATTGGCGTGGAACGGGCGAGAAAGATTGCGGATGAGGCAGATTTGATCTTGTATGTGGTCGATGGATCAAGGGAGCTGGATGAAAATGACCGTCAGATCCTCGATTTGATCCGGGGACGGAAGGTGATCGTCCTCTTAAATAAGACAGATCTGGAACCGGTTCTCACAGAAGAAGCGCTTCGCGAAGCGTGCGGGCAGGAAGTGATTCCGGTATCGGCGAAGGAACAGCAGGGAATTGATCGATTGGAGGAAAAAATTCAGACGATGTTCTTGCAGGGAAACCTGAATTTCAACGATCAGGTCATGCTGACAAACGTCCGTCACAAGACGGCGATGGAGCAGGCGCTGAAAAGCCTGCGCCTGGTCGAGACAAGCATCGACAATGCGATGCCGGAGGATTTTTTCTCGATTGATCTGATGGATGCCTATGAACATCTTGGAACGATCCTTGGGGAATCACTGGAAGAGGATCTGGTAAATGAAATTTTCAGCCATTTTTGTATGGGGAAATAGATCAATTTTTTGCAAGGTTTCTTTCCTTGTGGTATGATAGGGTGGATCTGAAAACAAGAAAGAATATAAGGCGTTTGATCGAATTGAAATGTGCAGCTGCAGTAAAATCGGCTGCGAAACATACGGCGCATGAGCCGTAGCGTTTATCTCAGTCGAGAAGACTCCCACCTCTTCAGGTGGTGAG
>OGWY01001579.1_pt1 | contig 17504 bp, 12 predicted proteins | sample 1576121 | NCBI WGS metagenome assembly OGWY01 (sample SAMEA3541543, study PRJEB24748) | human gut metagenome | biome: human gut; feature: human-associated habitat; material: faeces | place: China | collected 2012 | reverse complement strand
CAATAGGACCCGCGATGAGCTGCGGAAACATTGAGACATATAATCCCACATACAGAAGATTCTTCTGAACCTTGGCTGTGCCGTAATACACATCAAACACATAAGACATAAGCTGGAATGTAAAAAAAGATATTCCGATAGGAAGTGCAATATTTACAACAATGCTGTCATTGTGAAGCAGGAAGCTTATATTTTTTGTTACAAATGTAAGGTACTTAAAGACGAACATAAGTCCAAGAGTATATGTAGAACTTCCCGGCTGGCATCATCCCAAGCTTCATCCCAAGCTTATTTCCCTTTTTTGCCATTCCATCAACCATAAGCCCGAATGCCCAGTTCACAATAATTGAAAGAATCATCAGGAAAACGAACACCGGCTCACCCCATCCGTAGAAGAAAAGGCTCGCCAGAAGAAGTACTATATTGCGGAAGCCCCTCTTTTTCACAAAAGGATTATAATAAACTGCAATCACAACCGGCAAAAATAAAAATAGAAATACTGTTGAAGAAAAAACCATTTACACAATTCCTTTCACATCAGCGCAGCCACTCTGCGCAGTACTCTGAATCCACTATCAAGGCATGTGAACCCACTTTGTACGAAATTATAACCTATTTTCTTATATTTAGCAATAGAACACGTTTGTCAAAAATTTTTTATAAAACATAAAATCCCCGCTCTGCTACATAATCATGCATAACAAAAAAACATGCTGATGTAACAAAGCGGGGATAATTTCCGCTAGAACTCTAACTGATCAACAACCCTGTACTTGTGGTCTGTGTGAAGCAGGTGGTGTGACTCAGGTGACAATGGTTTGCCAAAGAATTCCTTGTATATTGTGTGTATCTGCGGATTGCAATGGCTGAATCGTATCTGCTTGTTCTTGTCAAGCTTATATAATTCCTTCGCTCTGTCCGCCGCCATCTCCACCCCATCATGGATTGGCTGTCCGCCACCGCCTACGCAGCCGCCCGGACATGCCATGACCTCGACAAAATCGTATGCCGCATCGCCGCGCTTTACCGCCTCGAGAAGCTTTCTGGCATTGCCAAGACCATGAACCGTCGCTGTCTTGACTTCGACACCGCCAACATCAAAGGTCGCTTCCTTCCATGGTCCGTCCCCCAGACCGCGGACAACCTTAAAGGCATCAGGGTCAGGATTCTTTCCTGTAACAAGGTTATAAGCGGTACGAAGCGCCGCCTCCATAACGCCTCCGGTTGCTCCGAATATTACACCCGCTCCGGAATACTCTCCAAGAGGTGAGTCGAACTCCACCTCGTCAAGTGCCATAGGATACACGCTCTCCGCACGAATCATTCTCACAAGCTCCCTCGTTGTGATAACAATATCGACATCCTGACCATATCCCGCAGCCGCCATCTGAGGAAGTGCAGCCTCCTCCTTTTTAGACACACAAGGCATAATTGATATAGAACATATCCTTGCAGGGTCGATATCCGCTTTCTTTGCAAAATAACTCTTAGTCACCGCACCGAACATCTGCTGAGGTGACTTTGCTGTTGAAAGATGGTCGACAAACTCAGGATACTGTGACTTGACAAAACGCACCCATCCCGGACAGCAGGACGTAAACATAGGAAACTTGTTGAGATTTCTCCTCTTGAGCTTCTCTACAAACTCTGTTCCCTCCTCCATTATGGTCAGATCGGCGGAGAAATTGGTGTCGAATACATAGTCGAAGCCCATGTGCTTCAATGTAGCGGCAAGTCTCTTCTCGGTTGCCTGCTCATTGGTCATCCCAAGCTGCTCACCCCATGCTGCACGAACCGATGGTGCCACCTGTACAACCGTGATTACATCAGGATTGTTGAGTGCGGCAAACACCTTATCCGTATCATCGCGCTCTCTCAGTGCTCCTACAGGGCAATGTGTAATGCACTGTCCGCATATCGCACAGTCTGCCGCCTCGATAGGGCGGTTTCCTGATACATTTACCGTAGTTCTGCTTCCGGTGTTGACAACATCCCATACACTGAGGCTCTGAACCTTGTCACATATCTGTATACAGCGCATGCACTTGATACACTTGGTATTGTCCCTTATAAGCGGAAAATCCATATTCCACGAAGTCTTTTCAAGCTCCTCGCGGAAAGGCACGTCTATAATTCCAAGGTTGTTTGAGATGGACTGAAGCGAACAGTTACCGCTTCTGACACAGGTCGCACAGTGCCCGTCATGCTGTGAGAGAATCAGCTGTACATTCATCTTTCTTATCTCTCTTACCTTAGGTGAGTTGGTGTATATCTCCATGCCCTCCTCAACCTTGTTGTTGCAGGCAGTTATGAGCTTATCCTTGCCCTTAAGCTCCACAACACAGACACGGCATGCGGCAATCTCGTTAATCTCTTTGAGATAGCAAAGATGCGGGATATTTATTCCTATACTTGCAGCCGCAGCCATAATTGTAGTTCCATCCGGAACGCTTAACCTTCTGTTGTTTATTGTAAGATTTACCATATCGCAGCTCTGCCTCCTTTGAACTTTCCGTAGCCGAAGTGGTCACATCTTAGGCATCTTGATGCCTCCTGACATGCCTCCTCCTCGCTCATTCCGCATTCAAACGGATCAAAGGTGCATTTTCTCTCACCTGCCTCCTTCTCAGACAGGTTAACACGGCCGCATGCCGGCTTGTCATCAAGACTTGCCGATGGAATATCCACATCGACGCTGATAAGGTGGTGATATCCAAGGTACTCATCAATATTAGCTGCCGCAACCTTTCCTGCCGCAATCGCACGTATGACCGTCGCAGGACCCGTAACGCAGTCACCACCTGCGAATACTCCCGGAAGGTCGGAAATCTCGCTGTCCGCCATCGCCTTGATATTGCCTCTCTTTACAGGAATGCCCGCCTCCTCAAAATGTCTCGTCTCGATACCCTGACCTATCGCCACGATAACAATATCGCATGGAATTCTGACTTCATCCTTCATGGAATCCACAGGGCGCGCTCTTCCCCACGCATCAATCTTTCCTATAATCTGAGGCTTTGCCCACAATGCCTTTACATTGCCATTCTCATCGGACTCTATTCTCACAGGTGCATGAAGCTCATAGAGTTCACAGCCCTCCTCAAGAGCTCCGTCAACCTCCTCAGGAAGTGCTGTCATATCAAGCTTACGTCTTCTGTATGCTATAATCGATTTCTTAGCTCCGAGACGGACAGACGAGCGCACACAGTCCATGGCAACATTTCCGCCGCCGATAACTACAACGGTCTTACCTGTAAAATCAGGCATCCTCTCGTGACCTATATCATTGAGAAGCTCTACGGCTGATATTACTCCATTGCTGTCCTCGCCCTCGATTCCGACCTTTTTATCCTGATGGGCACCTATGGCAATGTACACCGCGTCATACTCCTCGCGGAGCTGTTTTATGGTGATATCCTCACCTATTTTTGTGTTATACCTTACCTCAACTCCTGTGGAGAGAACAGCATCTAAATCCTCCTGCAGTCTCTCCCTCGGGAAGCGGTAATTCGGGATACCGTATCTTAGCATTCCGCCAAGCTGCGGCTTCATCTCATACACAACGCATTTATGACCCATGAGTGACAAAAAGTATGCCGCAGACAGTCCTCCCGGACCTCCGCCCACAATAGCAAGCTTCTTGCCGGTAGGCTCACCGCACTCCGGAACAGGAACCTTTCCCGCATGGTCAACCGCAAACCTCTTAAGACCGCGGATATTGATTGAGCTGTCAATCATGTTACGTCTGCAACGCGCCTCACAAGGGTGCTCACATATAAGTGCACAGGCGGTCGGGAATGGATTATCTTTTCTGATAAGCTTTACCGCATCCGCATATCTTCCCTCACCCACAAGTGCAACATACCCCGGAATATCAACTCCTGCCGGGCAGAGTGCAACACATGGTACAGGCTGCGTTATGTGATATGTACACTTTCCGGTCTTTATATGTGCAATATAATCGTCCCTAAAGCCCTCAAGTCCGCGCATTACCATTCCCGCCGCCTCATAACCTATGGCACAGTCGGCAGAGTTATTGATGTCCTTCGCAAGCTTCTCAATGGTATCTAATGTGCCCATATCCGCTCTGCCATCAAGCACATCCGATATAAGGTTGGCAAGCTGTCCAAGCCCTACACGGCACGGAACGCATTTGCCGCAGGTCTGCGCATGGCACAATCTGAGAAAATTGAGTGCAAGATCAACCGGGCATATTCCCGGAGGGCTGGCAATAATCATGCGCTCAAGATCCTTATACAGGCTCTCAACGGTCTGGCCTGCCACATTTGCTGTGGCAATCTTAAGTCTGCTCATAATAATTCTCCTATTATTTTATTTTTTACAGCAGCTACACAACTGTATATTTTCTGTTTAAGAATCACTGATCAGCCATATGCTGCAACAATTATATAAATATCTTATATGATTTAGCACACTAAAGTCAATGAAAGATAAATAATAGACAATGTTACAATTGTTGTCACTGCTCATGGCTCACATCCCTTTATTACATTCATTTGCGTATACTTTCAATCGCTTTATACACATTCAGGGTCCCATATCCAAAAAGCGGGTCCGGATATCTGTACTCTTCCCTTCTGTCCGCACCATTTATGAGAAAATTTTTCACAGTATATGAACGCATAAATGGATAAAAACCTTTCACAATGCCATATTCGAGAATAAGTGCCGCTCCTCCACCTGTAATGGCTGCGGCAAGGCTGCTCCCTGTCATCTGTCCATATATATTGTTTCCATAGGATAAAGGACACAGCACATTAACTCCCGGCGCCACTATATCAGGTTTATCATCACTGTACGAAACTGTACCTCTTCCACTGCCTATATATATGCTTCCATCCCTGTAATTATATGCTCCGACAGTGACCGGCACTGTGGTATTTCCCGGGTCTGTTATCGTATTGTAGGGGTCGGGCTGCAGAAAATATGTATCACCCCATAAAAATTCCCTGTTGTTTATCCACATATTAAAGCCGCCGGAAAGTGTTGTATATCCGTAAGCCCTTATAGTCCAGATTCCCGGGGAGGGTGTTATAAAACGAAGCGTTACAAAATTAAGTCCCGACACAGCCTGATTAAGCCCATAAAAAATTTCTATCTGAGTTCCCTCAAGTGTAAACCGCAGCACAGTACGCTCATTTATTTTTGGCGGAACCCTCTGTTCAACCCTGCCTGTCGGCGAAATAAATTCGAGTGCGAATACCTCCGGCGGTTCAGACCACAGCACACAGCAAAACCCTCGTTCCCCCTCGCCAACTCTTATTTCGATAGGGATATATTCCGCATCGGGCACCAGATTTCCTCTGAAATGGAGTCTGCTGTTGGCATAATTTCCGGTACAGGTTGTGACACACCTGCCGATATTTCTGCCGATATTATCAATATAATCGGACAGCACTGTGCTTCCCCTATGCGATGATATATTAGTTCCCAGTCCAACAATTATGGATATAGGCATCCTCACCTCTCTTGCATATTCCTGAAGAAAACGTATGCCAAGAATAATATCAATTTCCGAATAACACAGTGCATTGTCATTCACAAGATAAAGATCCCTCAGATACCGTTTTGCCTGCCTTAGCTTTACAACCACAAGCCTCGCACCCGGTGCCGCACCTGTAAATCCCTGCTCAGGCTTCTCCTGTCCTGCCGCAAGCCCCGCAAGCATCGTCCCATGTCCACCCGCCTCGTCTGTGACCGGAACTATCTCCTGCGGGTTCGGTGCTGATAATGCCTCGTTTATCATGGCATTGTTGTACACCTTCCCATACATCACCATGTTGTCGAGTTCACGTCCTGCATTAATATTATCGCTATCCCACATATTTTCTGTCATTTCATCAACATTCTGCGCGGTTTTCTCTGCTGTCTGATCCCATATCGCATCTATAATGCTGCTCCCATCCTCACGCACAAATACTTCATGCTCATACCTTATCCCGGTATCAACTATACCTATAAGCGTTCCGGTTCCACGCAGTGCAAGAAACGGCTGTTCCCTCACCTGTGTTATGCCTGCCGCGCCCATGGCTCCATAATCCTGTACACCGTACACAACAGGAAAAGAGGTGTACCCGAAATTTCCGTAGTTCACCTCTCCTGTCTCATTCCTATTAAGATGTATTATTCCCCATCTGTCATCTATCTGCGTAATACAATAATCCCTGAACCCCTCCGCACCCGGATTGAACTCATCCGAGCGCCTGTACAGAAGGTCGATATAGTCCTCGCCTGTTATATATTTTCCGCAGTTGTCCATCAGACTTCCTGTATGCTTTTTCTAAATATTATGAGCATTCCGCAAAATTATGCTTTTGGTCTTTGACAGAATCAAACATTGTTTTTAAAAAAAGATACAATATTTTTTATAAATTTGCGACCAATGACATTTAAACCGTACTTATGTAATGAAAGCAAATATTTTATAATATCTCTGTTTCATGTGGAAGCACTTACGATTATAAACTAGCCAAAGGAATGAAATCATATTGCAATGATATGGGCAAAACAAATACTACTACAACCACAAATAGTAATCCAACATTTTCATTCTTTACTGACGCAATTAGTAACAACTATTCTGCAACACTTTCTTATAGAATTTATACAGCAGACGGTGCCAAATCAGGTCATACTGTAAATGTGGTTGGTTATTGCACTGCTACAAAGTCCGGAACTTCTTCAAATTACCTAATTGTAGCTGATGGTTGGTATAACGATGCCCCTAAATACATGAATTACTCTAGCATTGATTTTGCCAATACTTATGGTGTAAAATACATTATCCAATAACAAGGTAAAAAAATAAACTGCAAGCTCTCTTGCCTGTCTTGGACACGACAAAAGAGCTTGTTATATTTTAGAAAATCATATCAGATGAATTGAAAATGCAATTTTAACTCACATTAAAAATATATACTATTAAAAATAACGACCAACCGCCACAAAAACGTACTTAATAAATGAAAGCACTCAGAAATTCAAAGAAGGGAGGAAAAACGCATGGATGATTTAATGATTATTGAACTATACTTTGCACGCAATGAGCAGGCTATCAATGAAACAGATATAAAATACGGAAAGCTGTGTCTTAATATGGCTAACAATATTTTATCAGACAACGAAGACTCTAAGGAATGTGTAAACGATACCTATTTGAGTGTATGGAACAAAATTCCACCGACACGACCAGATAACTTTATGGCATATATCTGTAAATAGTGCGAAATCTGTCCTTAAAGAAACTAGATTTTAATCTTGCCCAAAAACGCACTCGAAAGCTGACTGTATCATTTTCGGAACTTGAAGAAATACTGCCGGACAACCATACTGCACCCGAAAACGAATATGAAAATCTTGGCAAAATTATCAGTGACTTTCTAAGGCAGGAAAAAGAAACTTCACGCAATGTATTTATACGCAAATATTATTTTTTCGACTCCATAAACGACATTGCAAAACGCTATTCATTCACCGAAAGCAAGGTCAAAAATATGCTGTATCACTCACGTAACAGATTAAAAAAATATCTTGAGAAAGAAGGGATTGAAGTATGAACATTCCAAAACTTGTTATCGCTATGAATTATATTGACGATGACCTCATCTGTGAAGCAGTCATGTATAGACCGTCATACATACGATTGGTATGGCTCCGCTATTGTGTTATTGCAGCCTGTTTGTGTACGATTATATTTGGCACAATCAAAATCAGCCGTAATTTGTCCCCTAATTCTGATAGCAATACCCCCGTCTACGGAGTGCTTGCAGAAATAATTGAGATTAGCAGTGACGGAATATACCAGGTAAAAATTACCGGAGAAGATAAAAATTTTATAATAGGCGATATTGTTACCATCAATTGTAAAAATATCAACGACAGCTCTAATGCTCCCATGCTTAAAATAGGTGATATTATTGCAATAACATATTCGCACTATGAAAAAACATCATTTTCATACGAAATTACACCCGGACAAATCCACCTCATACAGCCCGCTTCAAATTAAAACCCCCGATATTTAAACAGGACAGGGGCATCCCCCCTGTCCTGCCATATCATGGCTATATCAAAGCCATGTTCTATTTTCTCCTTTTACGCCGGCAGATACCCCGCCGTTCTCATCTCAATCAGTGGTCCGCCCTTCTTCTCAATATATGCTCTGGTTATGGTCACCTTGCCGATATTGTCATCCTTAGGAATCTCATACATTATATCAAGCATAAATTCCTCTATTATGGAGCGCAGCGCTCTGGCACCGGTCTTTTTCTCAAGAGCCTTCTCAGCTATAGCCTCTATCGCATCATCGTCAAACTCAAGCTTGACCTCATCGAGCTCAAGAAGCTTCTCATACTGCTTGAGTATGGCATTCTTAGGCTCCTTGAGAATCTTGACAAGCATATCCTTATCAAGAGCATCCAGTGTGAATACTACTGGAAGACGTCCAAGAAACTCCGGTATCATGCCATACTTTCTCAAATCCTCTATTGTTACCCGGGAAACCAGATTCTCCACATTGTCGTACTTATCCTTCAAGTCTGCCATAAAGCCTATTGAAGCCTGCTTGTTGAGACGCTCCTTTATGATATCCTCAAGGTCAGGGAAAGCTCCGCCGCAGATAAAGAGAATATTTCTCGTGTTCACTGTGACAAGCGGAACCATCGCATTCTTGCTGTTAGAGCCGACAGGCACCTCTATATCCGCTCCCTCTAAGAGCTTTAACATTCCCTGCTGTACAGATTCGCCACTGACATCACGGCTGCGTGTCTCCTTCTTCTTGGCAATCTTATCTATCTCATCTATAAATATTATTCCCTGCTCCGCCTTCTCAACGTCATTGCCTGCGGCTGCAAGAAGCTTCGATACAACGCTCTCTATATCATCGCCGATATAGCCTGCCTCAGTGAGCGAGGTCGCGTCCGCTATAGCAAGAGGCACATTTAAAAGCCTTGCAAGTGTCTTTACAAGGTAGGTCTTACCGCTTCCCGTAGGTCCAATCATAAGCATATTTGACTTCTCTATCTCTATGGAATCCATCGTGTCTGTCGCAACCCTCTTGTAATGGTTGTAAACAGCGACGGAGATAACCTTCTTAGCGTACTCCTGACCAATGACATACTCATCAAGCTTCTCCTTAATCTTGTGAGGTGCCGGAATATCCTTGAGGTTGATGAGAGGAACCTTCTTCTCACCCTCCTTCTTTTTCTTGATCTTCTGCTTCTGTGGTATATCACCCATTAAATCAGACATATTCATGAAGTGGATTCCCGGCATATCCTTTGACAGCTTCATCATCTCGTCATAGTTGAAATCACCCTTCATTATTGTGTCCATTGAACGCTGCATGCAGTCCGGGCATACATACATTCCCATGCCCATCTGTATCATCTTGCCTGCCTTGCTCTCGGGGCGGTGGCAGATGGAACATATTTTTTCATATTCATCATCATTACTTTGGTTGGAATTACTCGGGTTTCCCATGCTCTGATTGCTCCCAGAATTTATCTTTGTTTCATCTTTATCTATATTATTTCTATCTTCTGCCATATCTTACTCCTTCTTTTCCCTCCATATTGGTATCAGCAACTATATAAATCGGTCTGTCCTTCACCTCAAGATATGTCTTGGCAAGGTACTGTCCAAAAATTCCCATGAAAAACAGCTGTAATCCGCCCAAAAAAGTTATTATGCATGTCATGGATGCCCAGCCTGCAACCGGATCCCCGAAAATGAATTTTCTCACTACAATAAAGATTACTGCCACAAATGCAATAAAACAGAATAGCAGACCAATAAACGATGCAAATACAAGCGGTGTTGTCGAAAATGCAACTATCCCCTCAATACTGTACTTGAATAATGACCAGAAATTCCACTTCGTCTGCCCTGCCACACGCTCAACATTCTCGTAGGCAATCCACTTCGTATTAAATCCTACCCAGCCGAACATTCCCTTTGAGAAACGATTATATTCCCTGCAGTTAAGAAGTGCGTCAACGAACTTTCTGTTCATGAGCCTGAAGTCTCTTGCGCCATCCACAACCTCGGTTGTCGACATTCTGCCCATGAGCTTGTAAAACATCCGGGCAAAAAAAGACCTTATAGGAGGCTCTCCTTTACGTGTAACACGCCTTGCCGCAGCACAGTCATAGCCCTCCTTCGTCACAGCCTCGTACATATCAATCAAAAATTCCGGCGGGTCCTGCAGGTCTGCATCCATAATCGCCACGTAGTCCCCATCCGCATATGTAAGTCCCGCATACATTCCCGCCTCTTTTCCAAAGTTCCTTGAAAATGAAACATATTTAACATAAGGACGCGTCTGTGCTATAGCTTTCATCACCTCAAGTGTCTTATCCCTTGAACCATCGTTGACTAACACTACCTGAAAGTCTGCATAATCCATCTTAGCTATTATTCCATCCAAAACCTCAATAAACTTAGGTAATGCCTCGCTCTCGTTATAGCATGGCACTACAATCGAAATTAAATCGTTCATAAATCTCCTCGCATAGCAGCATACTGAGTTGCTTCAACTATTTATACAGTATACACAATATACCCTATTAATGCAAGAAAAAGCGGAGACGGTTAGATACACTGCCGATATATCCTGCCTGTCTCCGCTTTACGTTTTTATAAATCTGCTTTCTGTTATTTATTGCTTACCTGCGGCTTCTCTGTAAGGGTTAAAGTAGTTGTATATTCTGTAAACGCTCCATTCTCAAGACGTGAGTACACAACCTCCACCTGCTCACCTACCTGATAATATTTCATAAGGTTTACAAGTGTCTCCCATGAATCGACATCCTTGCCATCGAAGCTCGTGATAACATCATTTACCTGAAGTCCTGCCCTCTCTGCCGCAGAATCCTCTGTCACGCTTCTGATAAGGACACCTACAGGCCAGCCGTAGGTCTGTGAAATCTCAGATGTAACCGAGCTTCCTGAGACACCTATATAACCTCTCTCGTCATTGTCAAGTGCAACTCTCGTCGTCTGTGTTGAAAGGTCATCAATTATATCCTTGACAGACTCAATCGCGATGGCATAGCCCATACCTTCTACCTTGGTATCCGACATCTTTACGGAATTGATACCTATAACCTCTCCGTTAGAATTGAATAACGCACCTCCACTGTTACCCGGGTTGATAGCTGCATCTGTCTGAATAAGATTATCATATACAACATTGTCAACTGTAAGTCTCTTGCCAACAGCACTTACAATACCTGTTGTGACTGATATACCATAACCTGCTGCATTACCTATGGCTATTGCAGCCTCGCCGACCTCGACATCCGATGATGAGCCAAGCTTAGCAATTGAAATAGCGCTCATTGTGTCGGCGCTTATATCGTCAAGCTTAACAGCAACCACTGCCAGGTCACTGTCTGTCTTCATTCCCTTTACAACGGCGTCAACCTCGGTATTATCACCGAATGTAACCTTGAGATTGTTTACATTCTCGACTACATGTGCATTCGTAACGATAAGAAGCTCTGTATCGTTCGCTCCGATAATAATACCCGAACCGCTCACGCCTGCCTCATAGGACTGATTGTTAAAGCCTCCCCAGAAGCCAAAATTATAGGAGTTGTTTGTTACGGTCTGTGTGCCGCTGATTGCAACAACCGAGCTTATGACATTCTTAACAATGCCTGAAACATCAATGACATTCACACCTGAATTGACGGAATCGGATGAAACACTCGCAAGTGTCGAGCCGTTTGCCACTGTGCCATCGCTCAAGGATGCGAGATAACTTTTATTGAGTTCCTTTGCAATCTGGCTTAACTGTTCGTCTGTCAGCTCGTTATTAGACTTAGTCGGGAAATTTACATATCCGGCATACATTGCACCGTAGCAGGAGGCACCTGCAACCGCACCAATTACAACTGCGCATGCAACACCTCTTACTGCCCTGAATAAGAAACCATGAGGCTTTTTCTCTTTCTTTGCCTTAGTCTTTTTCTCTTTCCTGTCATTGCCATCATTGTTGTTGACATTTTCATTGTTCATGCCATACATGGCGCTGTAGGCTGACTGATTACTGTACTGATTACGGCTATAGTCTGTCTGGTATGTCTCACGTGCTGACTCACCTGTCTGTGCCTCACTATATGTGCTGCCATATACCTGCTCGCCGGAAGCTGTCCTGGTCTCCACAGCACTCTGTGCAGCATTCTCACTGCTTACATCAGCGTTCTCCACAGCATTATTATTTTCGCCATTCATATTGTTAAATCCATATTCATTGTTATCCATAGCTTTTACCTCCATATTCATCATGAGGGAATCTTATTTTCTTTACTTATTTCTTCATTTCCCTCTCTCTTTTATGAGTACACTATAACAACGAATTGTGTTCTTTTTGTGATAAAAAAGTGAATGAATTGAGAAATCTTTTCACAATCCATCCACTCTTTTGAATTTCTATTAGTCTGCTATTCCTTAAAGCTTAAAAAACTCTATATCATCCATCATATCTTTATCAGCCTTCTGCATCATTCTGGTACTCAGCTCAGTATCATTGCAGGTCTGAGCGACAGTATGGCAGTTTGCACTGGCCTCCTGTGCGGATGCTCCAAGCTCCTCAGCTATCGCACCAAGGTTACTTGTTGCTGTTACAAGATGTGACTTTATATTTTCAAGAATGTCTGTCACATTCTTGATATCATATATATTGTCAAGGCTATTAGTCACTGCATCAGACAGAATTGCAAACTGCTGTTGTGTATCAGAAATATTCTGCTGTTCCTCCTCAGTTGTTCTGACAACCTTATTCGCATAATCAACAGTCACTTCACTGAGTTTAACCACCTTTTCAATAATCTGCTTTATCTCCTGTGCGCTTTCCGCAGTTGAATCAGAAAGATGTCTTATCTCCTCTGCGACCACAGCAAAGCCCTTACCAGCCTCACCGGCACGCGCTGCCTCAATACTTGCATTAAGTGAAAGCAGATTAGTCTGGCTTGAAATCTCTTCAATAACAGAAACACATTTACTAATCTCATCAATTGCCAGATTGGTCTCCTGTATCTTCTCCGCAATTCCATCTACTGCATCCACTGATGATTGTGCTGCTGCCATTACAATGCTCATCTGTGCTGCCGCATTCTCATTATTTGTTTTAATCAAACCGGCACTCTTATCAAGTTCTGCAACGTTCTTGAACAATATATCTATTTTATCGCTCAGCGTAATCGTCTGCTCTGTAATATCCTGGGCATTTTGTGCAACATTCTGCGATGTCTGGGATATCTCTGATATAGCAGTGTTAATCTGATTTACTTTATCAGTGTTATCCACTGTCTTTGCCCTGACATCATCAATAGAATCCTTAAGTACCAATGAAGCATTTTTCACCGCTCCTAAGGCTTCCCTGAGAGCACCCTTAAAGTCCGTGGCAGAATCCCTTATATTACGGCTCTCTGTTACCATCGTCCTGACATCTGTATTAACATCAGTGTTCCCCTTGGATAATGCCTCAATTACTTTAACCATCTTTTTAAGTGGTTTTACAATCAATTTGGATATAATAAAAGCAAGTGCAGAGAAAAACAATATAAGAACACCAGCGCTTATAACCATTATATTTAAATTTCTTTTCGTATTAGTCAATATTTCCCTATCATCAGCTGTAAATACTGCCACATAATGCTGTTCTTCGCCGACATAGTATGCTGCATGTTTTTTAACACCATTGTAAACATATGATATTGTTCCGGTCTTTTTACTATCCGCATTTCCCAGATTTGCAAGTACCTCAAGCAATGCCTCATTCTCGGACATCCCGCCTACTTTTCCACTATCCGGATGATAAAGAATAGTTCCATGATTATCCACAACATATGTATATGCTGATTCCAGTCCTATATTATCAGCATTATCCAATGGTCTTATGTTATCATGCACATATGTTCCTGCACCTACATAGCCTAACGGAACATTTCCATCCATTACAGGCATATACATTGACATAATGAGCTGCCCCGAAGCAGGTGAATTTATAATTCCTACATTATATACCCCATCACTTGACAGCATCGAATCCTGCAGTTGTTTAAGTCTGTCCCCTTCTCTCATAACTCTTCCAACTACAGAGTCTGTCGGATGCGACAAGACCTTTGATTCCCAATTGGCAAGATAAATGCCTTCCCATCCGTCCAGCTGGCCGAAATAATTCTTAGTATACTCCTGTACTTTTTCGCCAAGTTCAGTATCATCCTGATTTTTCAGATAGCTTATCACATCCGGATTGGATGCAAATGTTCCCATTATCGTCTTGGCTGTCTCCGTTGTGTTATCATATGCAATACCCATTTCAGTAATATAAGATACCATTGAATTATTCATGGAAGCTCTTAGTTCCCTGGATGTCATATTATACATCACAACGCTTAAACTCATCGACACTGTTATTGTCGGAACAAGAACCAACAACAATAATATCATGTGAAAACTTATCGTCCTGCTCTTCATACTTCAAGAATCCCTCCAATTTTTATATGGTTCTGTCTTTTTTATATTTATAACTTACATATCAAAATCTATCTTCGAATAACACATTATGTTTCATCATCCTCCATATTTTTTCTGCATATTTACTAAATTCATCTTGATATATAAGATTATTTTTGTTAATTATTATACCATAATCTTTAAAAAAAACAACCAAAAATGCAGAAGCACAGGTGCCTCGCCTGAAACCAACACATAGCAAAAAAAGTTCAGTCCATCACCCAAGGGTAATGGATTGAACTTTAATTTCATAAAATTCTGCCCTAATCCGGACAGTTATATTTTATTTCTCAATGATATTCGCAATCCGCTTCGCTGCCTGCTCATATAAAAATGATGCTTCGCATCTCTTTTATTTTATAAATGGAGAACTCTCTCCCTGATTTCCTGCGTTCTTCCCTGATTCCAGAACTGTGTGCCTATATATCCGCAGGTACGGCGCGCCACATTGAGTGTGTTCTCATCCCTGTTTCCGCACTGTGGGCACTCCCAGACAATCTTCTTGTCATCGTCCACCACAGTCTGTATCTCTCCTGAGAATCCGCACTTCTGGCAGTAGTCACTCTTGGTATTAAGCTCCGCATACATGATATTCTCATATATGAACTTGATAACCTCAAGTACAGCCGGTATATTGTGCTGCATGTTCGGAACCTCCACATAGCTCACGGCACCGCCTGTGGAGAGCGCCTGGAACTTGGACTCAAATGCAAGCTTCGAGAATGCATCAATAGGCTCCGTCACATGTACATGATAGCTGTTGGTTATATAGCCCTTATCCGTTATCCCCGGTATAATGCCGAATCTTTTCTGTAAGCACTTGGCGAACTTGTAGGTAGTGCTCTCGATAGGTGAGCCGTAGGTGCTGAATGCTATATTGGTCTTATCAGTCCACTCTGCACATTTGTCATTCATATATTTCATGACTGAGATTGCAAATGGCGTTGCCTCCGGATTCGTATGTGAAAGTCCCGTCATATACTTCACACACTCATAAAGCCCCGCATAACCAAGTGAGATTGTAGAATAACCTCCGTAGAGAAGCTTATCTATCTTCTCACCCTTCTTAAGGCGGGCAAGTGCTCCGTTCTGCCAGAGAATCGGTGCAACATCGGAAACAGTACCCTTAAGTCTGTTATGACGGCACATGAGCGCACGATAGCACAGCTCAAGCCTTTCGTCAAATATCTCCCAGAACTTATTATAATCTCCACCCGAGGAAAGTGCCACATCAACGAGGTTAATTGTGACAACCCCCTGATTAAATCTTCCGTAGAACTTATAGCTGCCATTCTCATCCTTCCATGGATTGAGAGCACTTCTGCAGCCCATAACAGGGAAGCAGTTTCCCTCCTTAAGCTCCTTCATCTTCTTCTCTGATATGTAATCAGGAACAAGCCTCTTTGCCGAGCATCTGGCTGAAAGCTCTGTGAGGTAAAAATACCTGGAATCCTCTGTTATATTATCATCCTCAAGCACATATATAAGCTTAGGAAATGCCGGTGTAACCCACACTCCCGCTTCATTCTTGACACCCTGAAGGCGCTGCTTAAGAGTCTCCTCTATAATCATGGCAAGGTCTGCTTTTTCCTGCTCATTCTTCGCCTCATTAAGGTACATGAACACCGTGAGGAATGGTGCCTGTCCATTGGTGGTCATGAGTGTGATTACCTGGTACTGGATTGTCTGGACACCCTTGGTAATCTCTTTCTTAAGTCTTGTCTCAACTATTTCCGCAATCTTTTCATCGGATGGAGTGCAGCCTAACAGTTCAAGCTCTTCCATCACATCCTTACGGATCTTCTCTCGTGATATATTGACAAACGGGGCAAGATGTGCAAGTGATATGCTCTGTCCTCCATACTGGCTTGATGCCACCTGCGCTATAATCTGTGTGGCAATATTACATGCTGTTGAAAAACTATGTGGTTTCTCAATAAGAGTCTCGCTTATAACCGTTCCATTCTGGAGCATATCCTCAAGATTGACCAGATCACAGTTATGCATGTGCTGTGCATAGTAGTCCGAATCATGGAAATGTATTATTCCCTGCTCATCCGCCTCCACAACCTCAGTAGGAAGAAGAAGCCTTCTTGTGATATCCTTGCTCACCTCTCCTGCCATGTAATCTCTCTGAACACTGTTTACAGCCGGATTCTTGTTGGAGTTCTCCTGCTTAACCTCTTCATTATTATATTCAATCAGTGAAAGGATTCTCGTATCCGTAGTATTGGCTTTTCTTACCAAGGAGCGCTTATAACGATAGCGGACATAGTCTCTTGCAACGTCAAATGCTCCTGTGGACATTATCTGGTTCTCCACCATATCCTGTATCTCTTCTACCGATACAGCCCTGTTAAGCTTGTTGCACTTGTACTCAACATAGTCTGCTATATCCGATATCTGCTCCTTACTAAGAGGTGAATTATCCACAGCAGCATTAGCCTTCGTGATGGCCGCCACTATCTTACTGACGTCAAAGCCCTCTTCCGAGCCATTTCTCTTAATAATCTTCATTGAAACCCTCCCAAACTTATAACCACAATATATTGTGTCTCCATAACGTACATGCTACATTATGCAGTGTATACACTGAAATGTCAATACGGAATAATGTACTATTTTTCATTCCTTATTTTCTCATTTACAAATGCCCGCTTCATCCTTTTGACCATGCTTACTATAAGAGGAATGACCATAACCGCCCATACTATAGGCTCTGAAACGATTATACCCCAATATCCTATTACCGGTGTCAGAAGCATGGCAATCAGTACTTTTCCAACAAGCTCAAGCCCGCTCGAAAAAATAGGTGTGATATGGTCACCAATGCCCTGAAGGCTGTTTCTTAGTATTGTTATAGTAGGCACAAGCAGATAAAAGCATGTATCAAAGCGCTGATACAGGCAGGCATCTCGGAAGTAATTTATCTTTGTGATAAATATGCCGAGACACCATCT
>OGWY01001574.1_pt1 | contig 17534 bp, 13 predicted proteins | sample 1576121 | NCBI WGS metagenome assembly OGWY01 (sample SAMEA3541543, study PRJEB24748) | human gut metagenome | biome: human gut; feature: human-associated habitat; material: faeces | place: China | collected 2012 | reverse complement strand
GATTCTCTTTTTTTAAAGAAGCTCTTCACACTCTGCCTGTGAAAAAGTGTTGCAAACATAACGACTAAATCAAAATATAGCAATGCAGAATCGTACAAATGCATGGAAAATACCGTCTTTTGCACGATATTCCATGTTATGGGTTCGTTTTTTAATTAGCCACCAATAGCTATGAACCTTTTTGTTTCTATTTTATTGTATGAGAAATAGTAATTTATAAACCTAAAAATGATATGGCGAATTTTTCAATTGTAGTTGTTCCAACTAAAAAATTATCAAATGGCAGACATCGAATAAGGATAGCAGTAGCACATCATTCGAAAACCAGATATATATCTACGCAGTTTATTTTAGAATCTGCTACTCAGTTAAAAAATGGTAGAGTAGTAAGACATGAAAATGCTACAAACATGAATGCATGCCTTCGAAAACTAATAAATGAATATGAGGAGATTGTTACATCAATTAGTTATTTGCCAGCAATCTCATGCACTGAGCTAATCCATATTATAGCTTATGAACAGAAGAAAAAAGGAATCACTTTTCAAACTGTAGCAAAGGAATATATGGATTTCATGAAAGGAGAAGAACGAGAGAAATCTTACAAACTTTATAAGATAGCTTCAGAAAGCAATTTGCTTCATTTCAATGCGGACATGGAAAGCATCTGCCAATACCTTGATTAGCTGGCGGAAGTCTACACGCTCATCGGCAATATAATAGAAAATAGCTTTGTTACCGTCTCCCTGATATTCCACATCACCGATTTTCATGTTGAGATTCAGGTTGAGGGCAATCTGTCGGGCGCGTATCATGGTGTTATGTTCGCGTCCTTTGGCTTCATTGTATTTGTCCATATCTACCTGTTTGGCTTTACGGTAGATACGCTTGATATCAGCCTCAGACTTGATGTTAGCTTTTCTCATTTGTAGCGGAACAAGGCGTCCGGTTAGGGTCACCACACCGATGTCATGTCCTGGTGTTGCTTCTACGGCCACGATGTCGCCCTTTTCAAGAGGTATATGGTTGCTATTGCGGAAATATCCTTTGCGGGTATTCTTGAACTGAACTTCTACCAGATCGCTTTCTTCTCCGTTTCCGGGAATATCGGCCAGCCAGTCGTAGGTGTTCAGTTGCTTGTCTTGCCTGCCGCAACTTTTGCAGCAGAGACCTCCGCTTCCGTTATGTAGTTTAAAATCCATTTTTTTATTTATGATTGAGATTACTACTATATATCTGATTTCTACTGTTTCAGTAGAACTATCATTTTCAATGAAAAATCAAAAAAGACCATCCTTGCATTTACATTTTGCTCAATATGTATCTGCGCTTCGCTCAATTCATCCATCATTCCCATTACATTCCGTTCGTTGATAAAAGGGGCGAAGCGGGTGGCAAAGTTTTGTTCGGGCAGAGTCATGTAACTCATCTCTTTGCAATGCAGGTTATAGATAAAATTCTCGCGTATCATACGCTGGGCGTATGTCAGAAAGTTCTTCTGCCGTTCACGTCCCATGCCTGCCAGCTGCTCACTCCATTGTTTCATTTCACGTATCTTCCGTTGATAGGAAAGACGCATGAGGCTGACAAAGAGTTCAAAGAACAGTTCATTTTCTTCGTTTAGGTGGATGGTTTCCAATGCTTTGATAAAGTCACCATTGGCAAGATGCGCCAAGGTGAAACTATCATTAGGACGTACGCCGTATTTCTGTTGCAAGGCGTTGGCAATATCCGTTTCTTCTATTTTACGGATGTTGAAACGTTGCGTACGGCTCAGGATTGTTGGCAGTATCATGTCCGGAGTTTCGGATATCAATAGGAATACTGTCTTTTCGGGAGGCTCTTCCAGAAGTTTCAATAACTTATTGGCACAAACTACGTGCATTTTCTCCGGTAGCCAGACGATAGTAACCTTGTAGCCACCTTCGCTTGATTTCAGACTGAGCTTGCGCACTATCTCGTCACTCTCTTTTGCATAGATGATGGCTTGCCCGTTTTCAGCATCCATCTCATTTAGCCAGTGGTTTAGACTGAAATAAGGGCTGTTCAGCACCAGATGGCGCCAGTCAGCTATATAATCATCGCACACTTCTTTCTTTCCTTTTTTTACGATGGGAAAGACGAAATGTACATCCGGATGTACCAGCTTATTCCACTTTACGCAGGAGGGACAGGTACCACAGGCGTCTGTATCTGTACGGTTCGGGCAACAGATGTAACGGGCATAAGCCATTGCCAACGGAAGTTTTCCCACTCCCGATGGACCGCAGAAGAGCTGAGCATGAGGAATACGCCCCTCTTGCACTTCCTGCCGGAGTCGCAGTTTGGCTGCTTCTTGTCCTATTACCTCTTTGAAAAACACGATATTATATATAATTTAATTATCAATTACTAATTACCAATTAGATTACTCCAACTCTCAACTCTCCATTCTCAACTTTCAACTTCCCCTAGTATACCAGTTTTGCAACTTCTTTTATACTGTCCACTGCACCGATGGAGTAGAAGTGAATACTAGGTACTCCATGTTCCACTAATTCCTTACATTGCTTAACACACCATTCGATGCCTACTTGTTTGGCTTCTTCATCCGTTTTGCATTTCATCGCTTCGTATGCCAGTTCTTCGGGCAAGTCCACTTTGAATGTCTTGGGTATCATGGTGATTTGAGATATCTTCTTGAACGGTTTGATACCTGGAATGATGGGAATGGTAACTCCGGCTTTCCGGGCACGTTCTACGAAGTCGAAGTATTTCTGGTTATCATAGAAAAGCTGTGTGACGGCATATTCTGCACCGGCTTCCATTTTCTTTTTCAGCCAGTAGATATCAGTGTCAATATTGGGAGCTTCTTCGTGTTTTTCGGGATAACACGCTACGCCATAGGAAAATGGTGTATTGGTCACTTTCATTTCCGAGCCATCTACGAAAATACCTTTATTGAAGTTATTGATCTGTTCTTGCAATTCAATGGCATGGTGGTAGCCATCGCCTTCGGGAGTGAAGACGGACTCATGTTTTGCTTTATCCCCACGTAGCACCAGTAAGTCGGTAATACCCAGGAATTGCAGATCGAGCAGTACATATTCCGTCTCTTCGCGGGTGAAACCACTGCAAAGAAGATGCGGAACTACAGTAATATTATATTTGTTTTGGATAGCGGCAGCTACGGCAACAGTTCCTGGGCGGCGGCGCAAGCGATTGCGCTGAAACAAACCGTTTCCCAAATCTTTGTACACATATTCGCTGCGATGTGTGGTGATATTGATGTATTTCGGGTCAAATTCCCGTAAAGTATCTATGGTGCCGTACAGCTTTTCGATGCCTGTGCCTTTCAGCGGTGGCAGTATTTCAAAAGAGAAAGCTGTCTTCTCGTTGCTGTGTATCAGGTCGATAATTCTCATTTCTTTTTCGTTGTCTTTGTTCGGTGAACAAAACTTATTTGTACATTGGGAACAAAAATACGAAAAAGAAATGAGATATGCTTTTATTGTTGGGCTATTCTTTTATACAACGTATAGGAACAGCTATATAATAATCTTTATCTTTCACTTTATTACTACCAGTGTTGTTAATATCGTTTGATGTACTTTTCATGAAAATAACGGTTTCTGTCAATCCATTCACGTCATCTCCTATCCAATAGAAAGCTGCGGCAGACTCATTTATCAAAGCTGTTTTATTTCCACTTTCTGTATACACTCCGTAAGGATAAAAACTTAATCCAGTCTCATTAGTGGCAGGGGATACGATATCTCCCGCCTTAAATGGTATCCAATCTCCTGTTTTTAAAACAGAAATATCATTCTTGATATACTGCCTTAGTGAATCCCAATTTCCGTTATTAGGTATTTTCCATCCTTCTGGAGCTAAGTTACCAGCTAATATAGCTTCTCCATTATAGAAGTATATTTCATCTTTTTCGGGTTTAAAATAACCCGCTCCCTTGCCTAATTCTACTTGTTTAGTAAGAGGAGTGCCATTTCTGTATGTAGTTGCGCACAAGTCTTTCTGCATCCAATATTGTATGCCTATTTTTACTATAGGATATTCTTTTAAAGTTCCATTCCTGATATCTCTAATCGTATGTCGTATAACATTTATATCCAAAGGCTTTTCGGGTTTTATTAATGTGATTATTCCTGATTCATTCAGATAGAATTTATCAATTTTTCCAGAAGTACCTGTAGTATATGTAAACGAATTATCTTCTGTATTCCAACTTATTTTTCCTCCATTGATCTCTCTTTCATCATCTAATAGTTGTAGTACAGTTCCATTAGTAAGGTCGCTTTGTTCATCGGCTCCGATAGGATAAATAGTGATTGCTTGTGAACTAATATTATCTGACCTAAGATACTCTTTGCAAATTTCTACAATAGGTTTACCGCTACTATATACTTTATAAACATTTGATTGGGTAAAAGATAATGCGGCAATATGTATTGCTGTAGTTTTGCCGCTATTATCTGTTTCCTTACCTTCAACAGATGTCCAGTCTTCTATGTTGCCGGTTATTCCTGTCAATATATGACTGGTAGTCTGCATGGCTGCTATGTCCAGGTCACATTGTGTATTTTCTGTCATTGTTAATTCCGGCATTGGGCATGTGTATAGTTGTCCGTTCCAGTCCATGACGAATGATTGTATATCGGATTTTATGTCTTGAGGAATAATGATAATCTCTTTTCCTATGAGTTTCCCGTTTTTTATACTCCATGTTCCGTAAGGAATAATATCTGTTTCTTCTTTATGATTTGTAAATTCCCCTGTGGTCAAATTATAGTCGGCTTTATTATAGAATCCGGTAGCAATGATTCGTGGATTAGCACTTAGTAAACTTTCAACAGTTTCATCTCCTTTGGGGGTAAGTGTTATGTTGAATTTGACTAATTTATGATAGAACTTCAGTTCAACAGCTTTTTCACTACTTGCCACTTTTGACTGTGTTGCGATTAGAAAATCTGATTGTGAACGTTTAATAGGATTGCTTTGATCTGACTGTATAGAGATTGGAATAATGGAAGAATTGGCAGATATCTCTGTTGGTAGGTAAGGGGAATAACTGATAAAGTCAAGAGTTGCATCTCCTACCGGATAGAAAACTGTTTTTTGGGGGATAAGCGTACTACTTCCTGTACATTCTAACTGCAAATTGTTGATATACCTTTCTTCTGCAAGAGAAGTGGAGGATAGCATTGCGTATAATCCCACTTTATCTCCTTTCTCGAAGGTTGTATTTGTCACTCGTGTACTCGTTTTATTGATCTTTGTTGAAAATGTGATAGGGGTAGTTCCTGGAGAAGTCTCTGAATCTAACTTATTGACACAAGAAGAAATAGGTAGAAAAAGAGAACATAATAAAACAGAAATCAATCTGTTACTTTTAATAGTTGTTTTGCTCATTTGTTGCTATTTTATGAAATACAACTGTTGTATTTCTAGTTAGTACGTAGCTCTATCTGTTAATTAAAGCATCGGAATATCTGAGGTGGGTAAGGACCATAATTGGTATAAGAAAGTCTGTGGCTTTGGGATGCTAATTAATTGAATTCACGCTTGAATTCCAGTTCTATTCCATCTTAATGTTTTTCAATGTTCATTAACTCTGTTGGTTGACAAAGGTAAAATAATAATCTAAATATCTGAAAGAATAAACCAGTTTCTGTTAAAAGTATTTTTATCTTCCTTTGTATGAAGTGAATAAATGAATAGCTTTTGTCCCTACATTTTCATTCTTTCGCGGGAGATTTCAAAATTATCAGTACCTTTGTACTCTAAATTAAAGATAATCTGATAACTTATGCCATTAAATTTACCTGATAAGCTGCCGGCGATAGAGTTGCTGAAAGAAGAGAACATATTTGTTATTGACAACTCCCGCGCCACGCAACAGGACATCCGTCCGTTGCGCATCGTTATCCTGAACTTGATGCCTTTGAAGATTACCACGGAGACAGATCTTGTGCGTTTGCTCTCCAATACACCGCTTCAAGTGGAAATCTCGTTCATGAAAATCAAGAGTCATACATCAAAGAATACGCCTGTAGAACACATGCAGACATTCTATACTGACTTTGAAAAGATGCGTGGCGAGAAGTACGACGGTATGATTATCACCGGTGCTCCTGTAGAACAATTGGATTTCGAAGAGGTGACTTACTGGGATGAAATAATGGAAATATTCGATTGGGCGCGTACGCATGTTACGTCCACCCTTTATATATGTTGGGCTGCACAGGCCGGACTTTATCATCATTATGGAGTACCCAAGTATGCGTTGGATAAGAAAATGTTCGGCATATTCGAGCATCGTCCTTTAGATCCGTTACACGCTATTTTCCGTGGTTTCGATGATATGTTCTATGTACCCCATAGCCGTCATACGGAAGTACGGAAAGAAGATATCTTGAAAGTGCCGGAACTTACTTTACTTTCGGAATCGGAAGATGCAGGCGTACACCTGGTGGTAGCACGTGGTGGACGTGAGTTCTTTGTTACCGGACATTCGGAATACTCTCCATTGACATTGGATACGGAATATCGCAGGGATGTAGATAAAGGTCTACCTATTGAAATACCTCGTAATTATTATGTGGATAATGATCCGGATAAAGGTGTGATGGTACGTTGGCGTGCCCATGCCAATCTGTTGTTCTCTAATTGGTTGAACTATTTCGTTTATCAGGAAACTCCGTACAATATTAACGATATAAAGTAGCTACAAGCTACGGGCTACGAGTGACAAGACCTTGCGGTGTATAGCGTATCACTCGTAGCTTGTAGCCTGTAACTTGTAACTAAAACGATATGATAAAGCAACGGAAGATAGAGTTACTGGCCCCTGCCAAGAACATGGAATGTGGCATTGAAGCTATTAACCACGGTGCGGATGCAGTGTATATCGGTGCACCTAAGTTTGGCGCACGTGCAGCAGCCGGCAATTCGTTGGAAGATATAGCTGCTTTGGTGGCTCATGCCCATTTATATAATGCCCGGATTTATGTGACTGTCAATACCATCTTAAAAGAAGAAGAACTGGCAGAGACGGAGAAAATGATTTGGGATTTGTATCGTGCGGGAGTAGATGCCCTCATTGTGCAAGACATGGGAATCACTCGCTTAAACCTGCCGCCTATTCCCTTGCACGCCAGTACGCAAATGGATAACCGTACACCGGAGAAAGTACGTTTCCTTGCAGAAGCCGGTTTCCGGCAAGTAGTATTGGCACGTGAGCTTTCCCTTCAGGAAATCAGCCATATTCATAAAGCTTGTCCGGAAGTGCCGTTGGAAGTATTTGTACATGGAGCACTTTGCGTTAGTTATAGCGGGCAATGTTATGTCAGCCAGGCTTGTTTCGGACGTAGTGCCAACCGGGGAGAATGTGCACAATTCTGCCGTTTACCTTTCAGTCTGGTGGATGCCGACGGAAAAGTAATTGTACGTGATAAGCATTTGCTATCTCTCAAAGATTTGAATCAGAGTGATATTTTGGAAGAGTTACTTGATGCAGGTGCCACTTCGCTCAAGATAGAAGGCCGTCTGAAAGATGTTTCTTACGTAAAGAATGTTACGGCTGCTTACCGCCAAAAGCTGGATGCTATCTTTACACGCCGTAAAGAATACGCCCGGGCCTCTTCCGGTACTTGTAATTATACATTCCGTCCCCAGTTAGATAAAAGTTTTAGTCGTGGATTTACGCATTATTTCCTGCACGGACGCAGTGAAGAAATCTTCTCTTTCGATACTCCGAAATCCCTCGGTGAAGAGATGGGCACCATGAAGGAACAACGCGGAAACTACCTCACAGTAGCCGGATTGAAATCATTCAACAACGGTGACGGTGTTTGTTATATCGATGAGCAAGGACGTCTGCAAGGCTTCCGTATCAACCGTGTAGATGGAAATAAACTCTATCCGGCAGGTGAGATGCCTCGTATCCGTCCGCGTACTGTGCTTTACCGTAACTATGACCAGGAGTTTGAGAAGTTGCTGGCACGTAAGTCTTCCGAACGAAAGATTTCCGTATCCTTGCTTTTGGCAGATACTGCCTTCGGCTTTGCTCTGACTGTCACGGATGAGGATGATAATAGCGTTACACTTTCTTTCCCTCATCAGAAAGAACCTGCCCGTACCCCGCAGGCAGATAATCTGCGTACTCAACTCAGTAAATTGGGAAATACTCCTTTTGAAGCCGGAATATTAGCGGATAATCGTTCGCCTGAAACAAATTCCGCCATAGAAATCCGCTTTTCAGATAACTGGTTTCTTCCCGCTTCCGTAGTAGCCGATTGGCGCCGTCAAGCCGTAGACAAGCTGGTTACCGTTCGCCGTATTAATTATCGGCAGGAAGTGGCAGTCTGGAAACCTACAACTCATGTTTTCCCTTTGCCGGGAACTTCTTCTAAGACAACAGCTTCCGCTACTTCATTAACGTACCTCGGTAATGTAATGAATACCCGTGCCGCCTCTTTCTATACCGATCACGGCATTGCTACCGTAGCTCCGGCTTATGAGAAACAATCTGTACCGGGTGCTGTTTTAATGTTCTGCAAGCATTGTTTGCGTTATAGTATGGGTTGGTGCCCTACTTATCAGAAGGGACGTTCACCTTATCGGGAGCCTTATTATTTGCAAGGAACTGATGGTAAGTGCTTCCGCTTGGAGTTTGATTGTAAGAATTGTCAGATGAAAGTATATGCGGAATAAGAGAGAACATATTCGTTATCACCACAGAGCGGTACGGAGTAACACTGAGTTTCTTAAATATCAGAAAAGACTCCGTGCAACTCTGTGCTACTCTGTGGTGATAGCGATTATTATCAGTCTGGTTTCCTGCCGTTACTCCCGTCCCAATCTGGATGATGAAGGTATCAGTGATAAAACCCGCGACTCTCTGACCTACCTTTACGACCGGCATTATACGTTGAATACGAATCTGGAAGTGGTGCAGGATTCCGTGGTGCTTGCCTGTCTGCCGGTGAAGGATTGCTACAATACTCTGTATAGAGGAGACCGTGTAGTAGTGGCCGAATTTGCCATTCATTCTGCTGATAGTGTGGACAGTGTTTGGGTAAAACTGGCTCATTCCCAGGAGATACAAGGCTGGATCGGGGAGCGGGAAATGATGCAAGCTTTTGTACCTACGGACAGTATCTCACAATTCATTTACTTGTTCAGTGATACGCATGCTTCTTACTTCGTGATTATTTTCGCCTTGTTTGTCGGTGCCTGGGTGTTCCGTTTGTTCCGTAGGAAGCAGTTGAAGATTGTTTATTTCAATGATATTGATAGTGTATATCCGCTTTTGCTCTGCCTGTTGATGGCATTCAGTGCTACGGTGTATGAGACGATGCAAGTTTTTGTGCCCGAAACGTGGGAACATTTCTATTTTAATCCTACGCTTTCACCTTTCAAGGTGCCGTTTATTCTCTCGGTCTTTTTGCTGAGCATCTGGTTGTTTATCATTGTACTGCTGGCAGTACTCGATGACTTGTTCCGTCAGTTGACTCCTGCCGCTGCCGTATTTTATCTGTTGGGATTGGCATCTTGTTGTATCTTCTGTTATTTCTTCTTTATACTGACTACACAAATCTATATCGGCTATATTTTCCTTGTTGTTTTCCTTGGGCTTTTCCTAAAGCGAATGTGTGCTACACTTGTCATTTACCGCTATCGTTGCGGGCGTTGCGGACAGAAATTAAAAGAAAAGGGGCCTTGCCCAAGTTGTGGTGCTATCAATGAATAATAGGGTGTAGCAAGTTCTCTTAACCCTTTCATGCTTATGATACTTACTTTTCCCCTCTTTCCTGCTTAGATGTAATGTAAAAGATGGCATCTTTTGCTGCGAAAGATGCCATCTTTTGATGTTAGAGATGCCACCTTTTGCGACAAAAGATGCCATCTTTTGCATAACGGGTTAGGGAGATGTATGGGGACAGAAGTAATGATCTCTATCAGAACCTGCAACGTAGTTCGATTCCCGCCTGTATGGGGCGGCCTTTCTGCATGAATCCGTTGCCCATGCTTTCAAAGTAGAAAGCAGCGTAGTCTTTATCCAGTGCATTGCGAACCCAGAAGTCAATCTGTCCGTTGCCTTTTTGCAGGCTGAGGCGTCCGTTCAATGTGCCGTAGAAAGCTTGGCTGACATCATTCTGCTCGGTCCAATAGATACGTCCTGCACCGGTGTAGTTGGCATTAAGTTGAATACGGTCCAACCAATGTCCTGGGTTGATGCGGAAAATGTATTGTCCGCCCAGGCTCAGGGTGTGCTTCGGAACGAAAGGAACATAGTTGCCGTTGTAACTTATTTCTTCTAATTTACTGTTGGTTGTTATGTAATCTTTGAATGTGGCATAAGTATAACCGTAGCTTGCAGTCAAGGTAAAGTTAGTGGTAACTGCACCCATCAGAGATATTTCTGCTCCCAGGCTGCGGCTCTTTCCTGCATTTACCGTCTCGCGTCCAAGTCCGCTCTGGGCGAAGCGGGAAATCTGCTGGTCGCGCGTTTCAAGCCAGAACAGGGCGGCATCGGCACGCAGACGGTTTTGGAAAAGGTTTAGGTGAGTACCTATTTCATAGTTCCAGGTTTGTTCCGGTTTATATACGGTGGCAGCCCGGGCATCCGGGTTTTCGCCGGCATCGGGTAGAAAGTTCACCATATCTTTAAGGTTTTCGGGAACCTGGGACATGATTTCATCTTTGGTCAGCCTCATCATATCGTTCTTCAGACTCGCTTGCAACAGGTCGGAGAACATCTGGATGTTGTATCCTCCCGAACGATATCCTTTGCTGACGGTGGCGTATACATTTCCGAGGTTCTTCGGGAAGTCATATTGCAGGGCGAACTTTGGCAATAGTTGTAGATAATCCTTGCTGATGGAGCCTTGATAACGTGAGGTGACGGTCAGTGCTGTTTCCGGCATCATGGGAATAGGATTTCCTGTGGGCGCTCCATTCATCATCATCTGGCCCGTAATACCTATGGTGTAGTCCATTGCTGTACCGGAGTTATAATCCATCTTCATTTTCTCATAGTCCAGTCGAAGGCCAGCGGTGAATGATACTCCATCGATACCGAATAAATCTCTGAATGTGGATTGGTGGAACAGAGCTCCGTTCAAAAGCGGTGTCTTGAAGTCTCCGTTGATAGGCAGGCGGGCGCTGGTTACTTTCAGTGCGGGCATGATGTTCATATTTCTTCCGGGTCCCATCGGTACCTCAACCAGTGCGGGGATGAAGTTTCCCAACATCTGATCCATCATTGCCATACCATCTTCTTTGAATGTGACTGGTGCAGTAGTATTTAGCCATTGGTAGAAACCGAAAATGCCTGTAGCCCATTGCCAACGGTGGCTTTCCTTGCTCTTCATTACGATTTCTTCACTGATGGTGTTGATGCGCTGCTTCTGTTCGAGGGTATAGGTGTTTTTAGCTGTGAAATCCTGATCCAGAAACATACGATCCTTTAGATGCTGATATCCGGTTACGGCACTGAGTGTGAAATTCTGTGCCTGGTACTCTACATTAAGTCCGGCATTCAGCAGGTTGCGGTAATAGCTACTTTCATCATTGTAAGCCGTTTTGGCTACATCTCCGGTTTCTTTATTGTAGAGTCCATACGGGTAACCGCCCTGGTCACCATATTCATAACTTACATTAAAGTCGAACTTCCAATTGTCGCTGGGCAAGTAGATGGCGCGGATACGTCCACCGGCAGACTGCCCTTTATCTACCTTTTTATTGTTGAGCGCTGCATTGCGGAAGAAACCGCCTTCGTATTCATAAAATCCTCCAGCCGAGAATGCAAAGCGCTCATTCATCCGGTGATAGTGAGTGACGGAAGTATTGTATTGATTGTGTGTACCTGCCCCTATCCGGAAGTCAGTACCTTGATAAGAGAAAGGAGATTTGGTATGTACTTTAATAAGTCCACCCATCGCATTTCGTCCGTACAATGTACCCTGCGGACCGCGCAGCACATCAATACGCTCGATGTCGGAATAATTGAAATCGAATGCGGATTTATCTATATAAGGTATATTGTCAACATAGAGGCCTACGGAGGGAGTATTGATGCGAGAACCGATACCACGAATGTAGACGGCAGATGTCAGTCGCGAACCGTAATCAGGAATAAATATATTCGGGACCAGTGCTGTCAGGTTCTTTATGGAGTTCACTTGTGCAGCTTGCATGTCTTGTTGCGAAAGTAAGGTGACGGCATTGGGTAGCTCGCGCAACTTACGGTTTTCTTTAGGTGCTGCAATGATGAGAACCTCTTCAACGTCCACTATTTTCAGGGTATCCACTTCTTCTGCCGCAATGTTTCCTATAGGTAGGAGTGCCAGGGCAAAAATCAACAATTTACTCTTATTCATTCTTTGTCTTTTAGGATAAATGATAATTTAGCAGCGTAGCGCTGGAGCAAGGTTCTCCTTCGGCGTGCAAGTAATCTTTCAGACACGGATGACACGGATGACGCGGATTCTTTTTTCCTTCGGTGTGATATGCCGGTATGTATAGCGCAGCTTTAAAAATCCGCGTCATCCGTGTCATCCGCGTCTAAAAGATTAAAGTCCGCGTTCGTCCGCCTTATCCGCGTAGTCCGCGTAACAATTCTCTCGCCGATAAATTATCATTTATAGGTTTCTGGTTGCAAAGTAAGGGCATTTCCCCTGTCTCCGCAATCCTCATTTATTAGGATTTAGATACGGTCTGCTTCAACGTACCCGTGCATTACAGCATAAATCGTCAGTCCGGCCACTGATTTAATGCCCAGTTTCTCCGTAATATTCTTTCGGTGGGAGATGACGGTAGTCAGGCTGATATTTAGTTTATCGGCTATTTCTTTATTGATAAGTCCTTTGGTTATCAGTACCAGTACTTCTATTTCGCGGGGAGAAAGATCATGTTCGCTGTCGGCATGAGGATTACCGCACGGATGTGCTGTTACACCGTGGGGATGTCCGTGGGGGTGGCTATGAGGATGTCCGCCTTTGTGTCCGAACTGATGCAGTTGCAGGATGTTTCTGATCAGTGTTTTCTCGTCCTGATAAATATTCAAGGTCGGTATTCCTGCCAGTTGAGGCTGATTGTCACCGTTTGCCAATACAATGGTCTTGGGCTTGCGCGGTAGGAAAAAAGCGGTATGCTCAAAATATATCTGTGCTGAAACAAAATAATGCGCGTACATATCGGGGGTATCGTCCATCAGTTCCTCGAACGAACTGAATACACGGATGACGGCCATCGGGATAATTTCTTCCAGAAGGCTTTGCAATCCCATACATGATAAGGTGTTGGAGTCAGCAATTGCTATTTCGGGAGCTACCATAGTATTTCTTAAATTTCTGCAAAAGTACAGATAAATTTTAGGATGTAGGCTATTGTGATTGAAAAACAGTAACTTTCCTTAATAGGTTGTCATAGAACTTTGCGCTCTTCTCTTTTGTTGTTAAGTATATAATTTACTTAATACTACTGATTTATGAAATATGATATAGCTATCATTGGCGGTGGCCCTGCCGGATATACGGCAGCCGAAAGAGCGGCTGCAAACGGGCTGCAAACTGTTTTGTTTGAAAAGAAAGCTATTGGCGGTGTTTGTCTCAATGAGGGGTGTATCCCTACCAAAACTCTACTCTATTCCGCCAAGTTGTGGGATAATATGAAAGGCGCGTCCAAGTATGGCATCTCTGTGCCCGATGGTTCGTCATTCGATATGAAAAAGATTATCGACCGTAAAGATAAGATTGTGAAAAAGCTGACCGGTGGTGTGAAGATGACGGTCAGTTCTTACGGTGCTGTTATTGTGCCGCAGGAAGCCGTTATTGTGGGGGAGGCGGACGGACGTTTTCAGCTTTCGGCTGCCGGCGAAGCATATGAAGTAACCTATCTGTTGGTATGTACAGGTTCCGATACATTGATCCCTCCCATTAAAGGATTATCTGAAATTGATTATTGGACATCAAAGGAAGCATTGGAGATCACAACTTTGCCCCGTTCACTTGTCATTATCGGCGGTGGTGTTATCGGAATGGAATTTGCCTCTTTTTTCAATAGCATGGGGGTGCAGGTGCATGTTGTTGAAATGATGCCCGAAGTATTGGGCGCCATGGATAAGGAAACCAGTGGCATGCTGCGTTCGGAATACCAGAAGCGTGGGGTTAATTTCCATTTGAATGCCAAAGTAATTGAAGTCGGCAAAGAGGGTGTCACTATTGAAAAGGAAGGTAAGACTGCACTTATCGAAGCTGAAAAGGTACTCGTCAGTGTGGGTAGGAAAGCTAATTTATCCCGAGTCGGTTTGGATAAACTGAACATTGAACTGCTGCGCAACGGTGTGAAGGTGGATGAGCATATGCAGACTTCCCATCCTCGTGTTTATGCCTGTGGTGATATTACCGGACACTCTATGCTGGCACATACTGCCATTCGTGAAAGTGAAGTTGCTGTCAATCATATCCTGGGAGTGGAAGACCGTATGAATTACGATTGTGTACCCGGTGTGGTGTATACCAATCCCGAAGTAGCGGGAGTAGGTAAGACTGAGGAAGAACTGAAAGCATCCGATATCAGTTATCATGTACAGAAGCTACCGATGGCCTATTCCGGTCGTTTTGTAGCCGAGAATGAATTGGTGAACGGGCTTTGTAAGTTGATATTGGACGATGATGATCGGGTGATAGGCTGCCATATGTTGGGAAACCCTGTTTCCGAATTGATTGTTCTTGCCGGACTTGCCGTGCAGCACGGATATACGGTGGAAGAGTTTCAAAAGACTGTTTTTCCGCATCCGACGGTCGGTGAAATCTTCCATGAAACTTTGTTTGCGTAATGTTCTGTATTGATAATCGCTGTACGGATATTTATTTTAATCTGGCAGCAGAAGAATATTTGTTGAAGCAGAAGCGAGGTAACTTCTTTATGCTTTGGCAGTCGGAACCTTCCGTAGTGATAGGGAAACATCAGAGTGTGGCGGCGGAAGCGGACGAGAGGTTTCTGGATGAAAAGGGAATAACCCTGGCACGCCGTTTCTCCGGTGGAGGTGCTGTATATCATGACCGGGGAAACATTAACCTGAGTTTTATTGAAACCGTAAAGCAGCCGGACTTTGTATATTACCTGCAACAGGTCGTCGATTTCCTCGAAAAGGTAGGCATCTCAGCTTATGCTGACCAGCGTCTGGGCATTTATGTGGACGAACGGAAAATATCAGGTAGTGCGCAGTGCATACACAAAGACCGTGTGATGTATCATTGTACTTTGTTGTTTTCCACTGATCTGGATGCGTTGAATGCGGCATTGAATGGCGATCCGGATGCGGAAAGCCGTTTACCGGGCTCTCGTACTATGCGTGCAGTACCTTCCGTACGGAGTGAAGTTGCTAATATAAAAGAGTTTTTGTCTGAGCCTATGGACATCAAGCGTTTCATGCATTTGCTCTTTCACTCCTTTGTGGATGATGACGATAACCGGATTTACCGCTTCTCTGCCGGAGATATGGAAGCCATCGAACGGTTGAAAGCGGAAAAGTATGCCTGCAAAGAGTGGATATATCATAAATCCGCATTAACTTTTACTTAAGTTAAAAACTTACTACTCAGTTGTTTGTTGTATATATAATAAACCGAGAACCTAAAACTTAACTATATGTCAAGATTTGAAATAAAGATGCCCAAATTGGGTGAAAGTATAACCGAAGGTACCATCATCTCATGGTCGGTACAAGTAGGAGACATCATTAAAGAAGATGATGTGTTGTTTGAAGTAAATACCGCTAAGGTTAGTGCCGAAATACCATCTCCGGTAGAAGGTAAAGTCGTGGAAATTTTATTTAAGGAAGGAGATACCGTAGCTGTGGGTACGGTGGTGGCTATTGTCGATATCGGAGGTGAGAACTCCGAGGACGAGGATAGCGTAGAGGTTCTCCAAAGTTCCGCTACTGATAAGAGTGTTGCGGTTGTTTCTAAGGCTGCTTCTGAGGAAACTCCTCAAGTCAAGGCTGTAAAATCGGAAGAAGAACGCTGGTATTCGCCTGTAGTTCTTCAGTTGGCTCGTGAGGCCGGCATTCAGCCTAAGGAACTGGATACTATTCCGGGTACCGGATATCAGGGACGGGTGAGCAAGAAGGACATCAAGAGTTACATTGTCCGGAAACAAAGTGGTGGTACCATCACGGCACAACCTGCTGTTAAATCAAGTCCGCAACCTGTTGCAAGCGTTGCACCGCAACCGGTAACTACAGCACCTGCCCAGTCGTCTGCTAAACCTGCTGTAACTCCTGACGTACAACGTACTACACCAGCTTCCGGCACATTCTCAACAGAAGGTGTTGAAGTAAAAGAGATGGATCGTGTACGCAAGGTGATAGCCGACCACATGGTAATGTCTAAACATACTTCCCCGCACGTAACCAATGTTGTGGAAGTGGATGTAACGAAACTTGTAAAGTGGCGTGATAAGAATAAAGATGCTTTCTTCCGTCGTGGGGGAGTGAAACTTACGTATATGCCTGCCATCACAGAAGCTGTGGCGAAGGCACTGGCTGCTTACCCGCAAGTGAATGTATCGGTAGAGGGATATAATATCCTGTTCAAGAAACATATTAATGTCGGTATTGCCGTTTCTCTGAATGATGGCAATCTGATTGTTCCGGTGGTTCGTGATGCCGATCGTCTGAATCTGAACGGACTTGCCGTAGCCATTGATTCACTGGCACTCAAGGCTCGTGATAATAAACTGATGCCCGATGATATTTCCGGTGGCACTTTTACGATTACGAACTTCGGTACATTCAAGTCTTTGTTCGGTACACCTATCATCAATCAGCCTCAGGTAGCTATCCTGGGAGTAGGATACATTGAGAAGAAGCCTGCCGTAATAGAGACTCCGGAAGGGGATGTGATTGCCATCCGTCATAAGATGTATCTGTCCCTTTCTTATGACCATAGAGTCGTAGATGGTTCATTAGGTGGCAACTTCCTCTATTTTATTAAAGATTATCTGGAAAACTGGAAAGAATAACTTAATACCCTTGATAAGTATGAAAAAGTACAATATAAAAACCACAGATGTGGAACTGCTGAAGAAATGGTATTACCTGATGACGCTGGGGCGTGCGCTCGATGAAAAGGCGCCCGCTTATCTGTTGCAGTCCCTTGGCTGGTCCTTTCACGCTCCGTATGCCGGACATGACGGGATACAGTTGGCCATCGGACAAGTATTTACCAAAGGAGAAGATTTCCTTTTTCCTTACTACCGTGATATGCTGACTGCCCTTTCCGCCGGAATGACGGCAGAAGAACTTATACTGAATGGTATCTCCAAAGCTACTGATCCGGGAAGTGGCGGACGCCATATGTCCAATCACTTTGCCAAACCCGAATGGCATATTGAGAATATATCCTCGGCTACAGGTACGCATGATCTTCATGCAGCCGGTGTGGCACGTGCAATGGTATATTATGACCATAAAGCTGTGAGCTCATGCTCAAGCTCCTCAAGAGCGCCTGCGCCAACGCGGAGAACAA
>OGWY01001564.1_pt1 | contig 17603 bp, 39 predicted proteins | sample 1576121 | NCBI WGS metagenome assembly OGWY01 (sample SAMEA3541543, study PRJEB24748) | human gut metagenome | biome: human gut; feature: human-associated habitat; material: faeces | place: China | collected 2012 | reverse complement strand
GGGTACAGCGGTCAGACCGCCCATGTGATAGTCAATTACCGGACGGTCAACCGCACCTTTGCAATCCCTGCCAATAAAGTTCTGGCGTTCCGTTACAACGAGAGCCGCAAGAGCATCCCTTGGCAGTGGGCAGAACAAGAGGGGATAGAGGTCAAAGCAAAAAGGCTGCGTGTCCATTGGCGGTATGACGTGGATGGGCTACTAAAGAGATTGGAGAAAGAGAATGCCAAATTGGTGTGAAGGAAAACTCAAAGTCCGTGGAAATCCCGAAAACATCGTGCGCTGGTTTACGGATTGCGTGACTGTTTATGCCCGCCCCTATTTCGACAAAAACAAGTTTCCGAATGGAGAGTGGGTCTACAACAAAATCCATGATGGAGCATTGCTTTCTTACGATGATGAGACGTTCTACATCAACGTGAAAGACACCGCTTACATTGAGGGTACTACGAAGAACTTCGTTGAAAAGTTTTGCACTGAACAGATTGCTGATGGCGACAACGCAATTCTTGTTCTTCCTGTAATGGCTGCATGGTCGATGGGACCTGAGCCATACGAAGAAATGTCTAAAAAGTATAGATTGGATTTCAGATTCTATGGATTTGAAAGCAGTGGATGCGTAAATCAGGAGATGGAAGTCATTGAAGGTAAAACAACCATCAACCGTGAAATTCGATTTGATGATTACCGTTGGGAATGCGCAGACCCGCTAATGGGAGGTTGAAAACATGGAAATTGAGGTTGAGATTTGCGACCGCTGCGGAGAGTGTTTTTCGTGGCACGACGAAGTAAACGGAATCCGAAAAGTGAAAATAAAAAAACGCGGCTATGAATGTTCGCCAGACAGGTCGTTCGTTCTTTGCCCCTCTTGCATGGCTGCACTCAACGACTGGCTGAAAGGAGAGCAAAAGTGAGAAAAAAAGTTTCAGACATCCTGCCCAAGACGGAAATCTTGGCGCAGTTGGAAAAAAAAGCGTCCAAACTGGCACAGGCTGCATTGGAGCTGCGCCGGGCGCTGGTGGATGGAAGATGATAACATCAGCGGTCAGTTGAGCATGGACGATTTGATGGAGGATAACAATGTTTGAATTTGTAACCCGCTGGCTGGTCTGCCTAGTCCTGCTGGCGGTAGTAGTTCAGTCTGAACGGACAATCAAGGACATGGCAGACAACCTGTTTGAAGAACGTCAGGCAATGCTCGTCTGGGCATTCGTGAACGTGTGTCTGGTCGTTTGTACGGCTGTTGTGATGGGGTGGAAATGATGAAAATTTGCGATATTAAGAGAAAAGAAGCCAATTTTGGGAGCTTGGAACGTGGAGATGTGTTTGAAGTAAGCGGCGAAATTTTCATGAAAGCCAGCGTGGAACTTTCGACAAGCGAGTTGTCTGGCGGCATCAACCTGAAAAACGGCGATTTTTTGCAGATAGATGAGTATTTTCCAGTCAAGATGGTAAACGCTTATCTTCAGTTGGAGGGATAACGCTATGGACTTTCTAAAAACCGAACGTGAAAAGCTGGCGTATCTTTATGCGCAGTATACAAATGCTTTCAACATAGAGAAGGACGAAACTGTCCGAAAAATCTATGCAAATGTATTGTCAGACATTTCGTGGACACTCGAAACCGAAAAGGAGTGACATAAATACATGGCAACACCACCAAAGCGTGGTCGTGGCAGACCGCCGCTGACCGAAGCTGAAAAGAAAAAGCGTGAGAAGCGGGCGCAAAAGGCGAAAGAAGAAGCCGCTGCGAAGCGTGAGAAAGAGCGTGAGAAGAAGCGGATACAGAACCTCAACAAGAACAAGAGCATCCGTTCACAGGTCAGTAAGAAGGTAAAGGAGCAACAGGCGTTGGCTATCGAGAAGCTGAAGATGATGAACACAGGGGATTTGCAGTCGAGAATCGGCGATGAAGAGGACAAGAAAGTTGTTGGAATGATTGCCGCAAAGTATTTTGGCGATCTTCCGAGCGTGGATATGAACAACCCCATTGAAGTGCAGCAACGCCTTGACTTCTTCTTTGACGCTTGCATTGAAGCCAGAATCTCCCCTGTGGTGGAATGGATTGCACTGGTTCTGGGCATCGAATGGGTGAGCCTGAGACAGATTATGACAGGCAAACGCCGTGACGACAGCTTGCAGCAGAAGTACATCCTGAAGCTGATTCTGCAAATGCAGTCCATGTGGGCATACAACGGTATGTATGGTCAGGAGAACCCGGCAGAGTGGATTTTCCGAGCCAAGAACTACTTTGGTATGCGTGACAACGTGGAAGTTACCGTTGCACCGCCTGAACAGCCGTTGGGCGATGCCCAGAGCGCAGAACAGCTTGCTCAGAAGTACCAGACGGCTTTGCCGAAGGGGATTGACGTGGAGTTCAAAGAGGTAACGGAAAATGAAACAACGGTTGGTTGACTTCTCCGACCCGATTCTGTCAGCGGCGCTGTTTATCTTGCTGAAAGACCGTACGACCGGCAAAAACATCATCTGGGCGACAAAGCCACCGCCTGAACTGGGCGCGGGCTTTGCGGATGAAATCACGTTAGAACAAATCAAGAAATGCCCGCCAGTGCCACGAGTTCTCAAGCGTCTGGATGAGCAGAAGAAGAGAACCAAAGCAAAAGCAGAGGTTTTCACTCCTTCTTGGGTCTGCGAAAAGATGATAGACATGGGCGAAGAAAACGGTGCGATGCCCGATATGAAGAAAGAGCCTATCAAGTACATCCATTCGACAGTCCTTGAAATCACCTGCGGAGAAGCACCATTCCTTGTGAACCGATACGACACAGTAACAGGCAAAAAGATTCCAGTACCAAGGCGGAAAGGACTGTTTGACCGCAAACTGAAATGTGTAAACAACTGGTTTGATTGGAATGTCTGGACATGGCACGATGTGGCAGAGGACGCAGCGACGACTACATACGGCTATGAGTGGCAGGGTGACAGCCTGTTGCTTGCAAGAGCAAATATGCTCCTGACATGGCGAGAGAACTTTAAGTGGCTGTTTGGCATAGAGCCTGACGCTGGGAAGGTTCGCAACATGGCTGCTATCATCTCATGGAACGTCTGGCAGATGGATGGTCTGAAAAAGACCGTTCCCAGCACGGATATTCCGTGCAAAATCAAGGACTGGAAAGATAACAAAGAAATCCTGTTTAAGGACGTTAGGGAGGAAAAATAAAATGAGCAGTTCCGTAGAATATGCAAAATCAGAACTTGCACGTATCACAAAAGACGGAGATGGGTTGCAAGATGCAATCAATAAAAACATTCTTGATATTGTTGAGCTTTTTGCAAGTCAAGGCCATAGCGGATTTACTGCTGGATATGCAATGTCTATTTTGGAGCGGCTTTTGCGCTTTAAGCCGATTACTCCGCTTACTGGCGAAGATGATGAGTGGACTAATGTGTCGGACGAAATGGGGCAAAGACTCTTCCAAAATAAACGATGCTCAAGCGTGTTCAAGACCACTGATGCACAAGGTAACACGATTGAAGTACATGACATTGACGCAATCGCTTATTCCGACAACGGTGGTCTTACGTGGCTTACAAGTAGTCGCTTTCGCAAAAACGTGACGTTCCCCTATGAGCCACCTACGCACCCTGAAAAAATATATATCGAATACACGGAAGATGTTCTGCTTGGCTGGTCTGGCGACAAGTATGAGATTATCACTGACGACAAGGAACGTATCAAAGCGTTGAGAGCCAAGATGCAGAAGAAATTTGACGAAAAGGAGAGCTAATGCAGACTGACAGAGGGATCTACCACAAGCGAGTATGTGACCGCTGCGGAGCGGTTTTGTGCGGCAGGATGATGAACCCTGACGAATACTTCAAGGACTGGGCGTGGCGCAGGGACACAGGCGACCTGTGCCCGGAGTGCTATGAGGAGTACAAGCGAGTGATCGGACGGTTCAATGCCAACAGAAGGAGAAAGAGAGGGCAGATATAATGAAAAAGTGCGCTCTTTACAGGTGCAAACAGTGCTTTGCGACCATGACGGACGAAAGCGATGTCAGAATCGACAAAGACATTGTTGATTGGATGTTTGAAAACGAAATGGAAGAAAGTAAAATTGGGTTTATCGCAAAATTAAAAATAAGCGATAAAGTCCTCATTCATCGTTGCGACAATAACACTGTTGGTTTATGCGAGTTTATCGGATGGAAGGAGATAGAGGAATGAACTTCTACTGCACCACCGAACACTGCTCTTGCATTGGCATCAAGCAGTTCTCCGCTGGAAAGGCTATCCGATGCACGGCAGAATCCTGTAAGAACAAATCCGAGCCGTCCTGTGGCTCTTGCAGATGGTACGCAGAGCCGGAGGGCGTGTGCGTGAACGACCAGTCAGAACACGTTGCGGACTTCGTGTGGGACGAACGTGGATGCAAAGAATGGGAGAAGAAAGATGACAACAGGGGAGAAAATCAAGAAGCGTAGGCTTGAAATTGGCATCACGCAGAAAGATGTTGCAAGGATGATTGGAACAACCAGTGCGTACGTCAGTGCCGTTGAAAAGCAAAAGCGTGGCGTGAAGAAGGAAACGCGGCTGGCAAAATTCGCAGAAGCCCTTCAATGTAGCGTGGACGATTTGAGGTCAGATGCGACCAAAGGTATGGTAGACCCCGCCAGTGATGACTTCGGGTCGGTCTGCAACTGCGCCGTCCGCTACTGCTTGGGCAGACGGTCATATATGCCTAGCCTTGTCTGCGGATACATCAAACCGCTTCTGCCGGAGCTGACCGACAAGGCGTTGGATTGCTTTGAACGTGACATTGCAGAGCGCAAGCGAACAGGTTTCGACTTTGGCAATTCTTGCGACTATGAGACGTGGGATGCGTTCTACAAGGCGGTTTGTAAGGAGATTGAAGGGAGAAAACATGAAAATCAGACCGATTGATGCTAATGAACTACGTCAAAACATCGAGACGTGGATTCAGGAGTATAACGATGGAACAATAGGTGGCTTGTCGTTAGACGATGTTCTTGATTACATCGACACGGCACCAACAATCGAGGTGAAAGACAATGGCTAATTATCCAGAATACCTTGAACGAAGAGCACTTATTGAAAGGATCGAGAAAGCATATTGCGATGGCTGCGAGAACTACAATGAAGTTAAATGCCGTGCTTGCGGTATTGGCGATGCCATTGACGTTGTGGAAGATGCCCCAACAGCCTTAGAGCATACCGCTGAATGGATTGTACAGGATGATACGTTCACAAGGTTCGAGTGTAGCAGATGCCACACAAAAAATCATCATACACGTTGGAATTACTGCCCGAACTGTGGTTCTTTGATGGAGAACGGGTTATGAGTAACACACTTTGGCATCCAGCAAGCGAACAGCCACGAGAGCGGACGACATCTTTGTTGCTTGCGACTAAGACAACGTGGCGTGATAAAGATGGAAAAATGTTGCAATGATTCTCGCCGACAGCGTATTTTCTAGGCTGTTACGCAGACGGTCAGTTCTGGGACGAAATAGGCGAGAGGCTACCAAAATGTGTGACGGTGACGCATTGGATGGTGTTTCCGATGGTATAGGAGGGCTTATGGAAAACAATATCGTTGTTACGCAAGATATGATTGACGCATTTACGACAGAAATGCAAGAAGCATACCAAAAGTACGGCGATGATGAAGAAATCGTTCACAGCATGATGGACGGCATCATGTGTGAAACCTTAGAAAATCTGGGCTTTGCGAAAGGCGTGGAAATCTTTGACAAAGCACCGAAATGGTATGCGTAAGGAGCAGTAAACATGACGAACAAGAAGTTTGGAATCATCGTTATGGACTTGAGCCTTTTCTACTTTGGGCCGAAGCCGCCTTGCGGGTACATCAAGGCAAAACATATCCGACAAGCGTACGGCAAAGGCGCAAGGCCTGTCAAGGCGCATAAGCGAATCACGAGAACAAGAGAGGGATTCAAGAAATGACGCTTGACGAAAAAATTGTGGTGTCCGCTTACACTGGATATTTGATGTGTGACTTCAATGAAGTCCACAGGCACATTGAAAAGCTGCTAGGCAGACCTGTATTTACACATGAGCTTGCGCTCGGCATGATTCAGGATGAAATCAAGGAGAAATCCAAAGATGATTTTCTGAAAATTTGTGCGGACAAGGAAGTCCGTCTTGGCTTGAAGAAAGGGTAAAAAATGGAAGAACTCAAAAGATGCCCGTTCTGCGGGTCTATTCCGACGCTGTATCACGATGGATTGCATCAAGTGGATTCAAAGAGAAGATACCACACAACATGGATGATTATGTGTGAAAAGTGTCATAATGCATCAATGAGCAATAGCGCTTACTATAGCTTTGCTGAAGATGGCGTTTTGTCACCGTATGACGAAAAAGACGGACGACAAGAAATCATCAGCCGGTGGAACAGCCGTTACAGAGAGGATTGAGTATGGAGCAGGAACACAAGCCGAGAACATCAATGATCCTTCTGTTGGAACACGTTCATGCGATGGACGAGCTGACAGACGATGAATTTGGAGCATTCATCCGCAACTACGCACACTACGTTGAGACTGGACTTGAGCCAGCATACGGCAACGACCGTGCTATGCGGATGCTCTGGAAAGTCGTAAAGGCGTTCGATGATATGAACGTGCAGAAGATGGAAGAACGTGATAAGCGTAGACGAGAAGCAAACAAGAAAAATATAAACAAGCGTTGGAACGATAAAAAATACGAAAGCATACCAATGGTATCGCAGGATACGAATGGTATAAATGGTATGCCAAACATACCAACTGATACGAATGGTAGCTTATCTGTATCTGATTCTGTATCTGAATCTGATAAAAAAGAAAAATGTGAAAAGAAAAATACCAACGAAGTCAATCGCTTCAAGGCACCGACTATCGAGCAAGCCAAAGCCTACTTTGTCGACAAGGGCTACACGGAGCTGGAAGCAGAACGGTTCGTAGACCACTTCACGGCGAATGGCTGGAAAGTCGGCAAGTCGCCTATGAAAGACTGGAAAGCTGCTGCACGGAACTGGATGCGTAACGTAAAAGACTGGAGCGGTGGCTATCAGCAGACGATGGCTGAATTGCCTGACGAGGGAGACTTTCTGCGGTGAATATTGAAAATCAGACCCAATACATCCTGCTAGGAGCAGTCCTCACGTTCTCGGAATACGCCGATGTTTTGCAGGATTTGGAGATTGAAGATTTTTGCCCTGAACTCCAAAGAACATTCGCTGCCATTCGTGGCTATTGGGAGCACAACGACAAATGGAACCCAGTAGAGGTCATGGGGCAGTACGATGACGATTGCAGAAAGGCTATGGGAGAATGCTTGGATGCCTTTGGCGCAGAGTTCATTCGCAACGTCACACATGACATGATGCAGGGATGGGCTAGAATCATCAAGGAACAGGCAGCATTGACCAGAGCCAGAGGGCTTGCGTTCAAAATCGTTGATGGCTCGACCAGATACGCAGACCTGACAGGCATCTATGAGCAGCTAGGCGAAGCAATCAACCTGCACAGCGAGAGAAGTGATTTCATCCCAATGTGCGATGGCATAGACAATTACATTCGAAAGCTGGATGATAAGCCGGAGTATATCAGCACAGGGCTTAAAGTGCTGGACAACAACTTGCATCTTGTACCTGGAAACTTCGTTGTGATCGGCGGCAGACCGTCTGCCGGTAAGACTGCTCTATCCCTGCAACTTGCCTGTGAAATAGCCAAGAACGGACGCAAGGTGGCGTATTTCAGCTTAGAGACCGACCCTGATACCCTCTATGCTCGTATCATCGCAAACCAGCTAGGCGTACCGCTACACACGGTCAAAAACAAAACCGTCAGCATTGACGAGCTTGACCGGCTGGCAGCCATCAAGAAATATCCGCTATTCGTCCGTTCTGCCGCTGGTAAGAGCGTTGGATGGATTAGAACGCAGTCCATCAGGATGCAGGCAAAAGTGGTGTTCATCGACTATTTGCAGCTTATCCATCAAGCCGGAGCGAAAGACCGATACAGTGCTGTAACGGAAATCAGCATGGCACTGCATGAGTTTGCACAGTCCACAGGAACGCTGGTTGTAGCTCTCGCACAGCTCAATCGAGAGACAGCAAGAACAGGCATTCCACCGACTGCCGCAGACCTGCGAGAGAGCGGACAGATTGAACAGGACGCAGATGCAATCATCCTGCTGGCACAGAACGTGACCACGAAAAAGCGACCGGAGCAACATTATCATTTTGCGCTTGAGAAGAACAAAGAAGGCAACGTAGGGTCACTAGACATCACGTTTCAGATGGAAACCCAGCAATTCAAAGAATGCGTGTGGATGTAACATCGTTTCTGCGCTCGTATTGTCACAATAGAATAGGCAAGAAAAACAGACAACAGGGTTTGGGCGATAAAGTTACCGTCTGAACCCCATAAATATTTTTCACTACACAAAATACAGGAGGAAGACAACTATGGCACTTACCAACATCGAACGTGAGACTATCATCAACTTCAACGCAGCGGAAGATACCGCAGAAATCTACACAGCTGACCCGGTTTACATTCGCAAGCTGGACAAGCTCTGTGAGCAGTTCCCCGATACATACAAGTTTATGACGGAGCTGTCTGCCAAGCGGTGCAAGGAATCCAAGACCTATTCGATGCCGAAACGTCTTGTGAAGTTCCGGCCGCCTGTCACTCGTGAGATCAGCGAAGAGCAGCGTGAAGCACTGGCAGAGCGTCTGCGTAAGGCAAGAGAAGCCAAGAATATCTAATCTTAGCTCGTACGACTACAAAACTACTGTATCAGAAAGCATGGAATGGTGTCAGGTGGTAAAACTACCCTCTGCGACTATTCCGTGCTTTTTTCTCTTGTTATTTATCAGTGTGAAACGGCAAGGTATGAATTTGAGAAAGAATCGTCTAATCGCAGGGCTGATTGAGACGAAAGCAAGATGTGTGAGACGAAATAGATGCGATTATTGCATACCAAGCGATACGAATCGTACCAGTTGATACGAATGGTATGCGTTGGTATCATGGTATACCAATCTTCCCCCCTTTCTTCCCCCTCTTTCCCCTACAACCCCTATTACCCCCTATAATCCCCCTAATTCCCCCCTCAAACAAATAAATTGTTTGAGGCCCCCACGCCAAAATGGTGAGACAATTGCGACAACTCAAAACGACAACCAGATGTTTTGCAAAGGCTCTTTCCCCCTACAACCCTCTATCTCCAAAAGCTATACCGTTAGCCAGCAGGTCAGACCGTAGGCGAAAACTAGCGTGAGGTTCGGACTGGTGGATGGCCTACGACTATTTCACATGGAGAATTGACTTCATTTTGTATTCGGTTGAATATGTACAAATGTTGCATAGCTTGACTGCGACTATCAGGTATAACTATTCATAGCAAAGTGGTATGGATTGGCTGGAATATCATAGTGCGTTACTGGGAATTAAATTGAGCAGGGGCAGACCGAATCTGATGATACGACTATTCCAGCAGAATAATCCCTAGATGGTTACTAGGATATATAAGCGTATATTATAATAAGTACGGTTGGTATACGAATTTGGTATGGCTAGGCGAGAATAAAATTGACAGGTGTCTTGATAGACATTGATTTTTTGGGCGGTCGGATGGCTTAGCGACTATCGCACCTCCCTTTCTCTAAAAGGCGAACGACTATTTCACACAAAAAACACACGACTATTTGACGATGGTTCGCAAGAAAACGATACGACTATTACTTTACAACTATCAGCGGACAGCTCGTTGCTATACTATATATAGGACTTTCAAACGGTGGCCATCTGACGACTTTACGACTATTCCACGACTATTTGCCGGGAGAAGCTACGACTATCGGCTACGACTATTCCAGCCGGAACGCTACGACTATTGCTGACCTCTATTGGTTATCGGGCGAAAGCCCGAAAAGAGAAGCGGCGACAAGCCGCCAGTGGTTCCGCGCCGCGCGCCCTGCTACTGGACTGTTCCGCCGGGTGGAAGGTTCCAAGCTGGCCTTGTGCGATATGACCGTTGATCCAGTGCCAGACCGCAAACCGCCGGGCGTGAGAAGCATCGAGACGCCGCCGGGCTGACCCTGTACAGGTGGAGACACTGACCCCTCAAAAGATGCACCGTCTGGCATGGATCCATAACAGAAACGCACCCTTATATATACCTTATTATAATAGGCGGCTGCCCTGCCCTGTACAGCGTCCAGCGTTGTAGTGGTATCTGGTATCTGCGGAGGTGCAGCGCTTGACGGTATGTCCTCCGGCGCTGCGCAGGCGGCTTGTGTGACTGCTGTATTGTGTGCGCTGGAATAGGGCGAATCAACGGAAACGCTACTGTAAAGCCCTGCGCCCTCAGCAGATGCAAGGCAAAAGAAAAAACCCGCCACGTGGGCGGGGTAGGAATTATTTATTTTTTTCAATATCTGCAAGGGCGGCGCAAAGCTCTTGCGCTTCCTCTTCTGTCAAATCGTATTCTGTGCGGAGCTGGTCAGCGTCTGCACTTCTCCACCCCCCATCATACAGGGCGGCAGCGCTGCTAGAAACGTCTTTTAACATGATTTTTTCCTCTTTTCCGGGCTTTTGCCCTTTTTATAGTATATCATATCGCAAGCCCTAAAAACAGGACTTGCAGAAAGTTTTTGCCCTTTTGGGCTTGGGCTGGGTCGACGTGAATGCGGGTCAGAAACCAAACATATTTTGCATTGTTTTGAGCGCGTCAACGTAATATCCCTTGGGTTGCTCCTCCTTGTTGTATCGGTTAATCATCATGCGGAGTGTGTTGATATCTTGCATCAACAGTGATTTGTAACCGTGTTTTTTGTCCAAAGCGATGAGTTTGCGTTGCATTGCGATGTCTTGAGCGCTGGGTTTGAGATAGTTTGCCATTTTAGCAGCCCTCCTTAACAATCGTACAAGCGCGGCGGAATGCGGGGTCCTGGTTGAGCGCGTCGCAGAGGTCAAAATCTACTGTGTCGCCGTTAATAGGGAGAGTAACAGAGTAGCCGTACGGGACGCCATACAAAAGACGCTCTGCCGGGCTGTATTTGTCCGGCACGGTGATGGATACGGTGTCTGATACGCCGTTGCTATTGTAATTATATTGCGGGGTGTGCTCATGTGCCAGGACGCCATAATTTGCAAATAATTTGATGGTCATATAATACCTCCTGCGGCTTGTGCCGTCTTGTTGATTAGATTATACCACACTGCAAGCCCCATTAGATGGACTTGCAAAAATATTTTTGCCCTTTTGGGCTGGAGCGGGGTTGCTTTACGGTGCAGCCCCGCTAAAGTATCCGGGCGGCTCATTTGCTGGCCTTAAAAAGTGCGGAAAAAAACCAGAAGAAGAACAGGACACAAGATAATATCACAGCTTGCACCCCCTTATACCACGCTAAAGCGCTTGTAGGTTGTCTTGCTGCTGCACTCTGCGTATATATCCGGGTGCAGCGTCTTGAGCAGCTTGCTATCTAGCCGGACGCTCTGCACGTCCTTGTAAATGGCTTTTGCCGTGCCTTGCGCCATCTCCGGCGCACCTTGCATCATGCAGATAATATCAGCTTTAATGCTTTCGTTCATTGCTTCCAGCTCTTCCAACAGCCGCTTGTTTTCGCGGTATTCGTTCACCTTTTCCTCGAATAACGTCATTTTTCATATCCTCCAATTTTAGACTGCATCCATAACACGGAGAAGCGCAGCAATTGCAGCGTCGCGCAATTTTTCGCGCCGGTCCTTGTCAGATGGGTTTAATTTAACGTACTTTCTGCACAGGTCCTTTTCACGTTCGATCTCTTTATTGATAACGTTGATTACATCATATTTTTCCATTTTTTTAGCCCTCCCTTATTAACTGTTAAGAAATGCGATCATAACGAGCGCGCCGCTGATCATGCCGCCAATGTACCAAATTGCAGCCCACTGGGAAAAGTCAAGAGTTATCATCATGCTGTTGCTCCTTCAATCAGCTCCCGGAGCGTTTCAACGCCGGGGACACAATAGTTACACATCATAATATATACGTTTTCCATGCCATTAACGGCGGTTTTGATTGCGGCAGCGTTTCCGCTGCGCTTTGCTGCCAGATACTCGTTGATTGCGTTTTCGACAATCTGCACTCTGTCTTTCTTGGTCATGGTTCAAACCTCCGTGTAACCGTCTGCGATAACCTGAGCTTTAAGCGTGTCAATGTCCCGCTTTGCTACAACGGGAACGTCCTTAGATACCCAGCCGTCAGGGACGCGGGAAAAGGTCTTTGCGTTGGTATCGATGCACAGATAGTGCGCCGTACCGTATGCGGTGTTCTTGGTTCTAAATTCTAACTTCATGGTTTTGCCCTCCTGTTTTGTGGTGGTGTGTCACACTTGTGTGACTTACTTTGTGACATTATAATATCACACTTGTGTGACTTTGTAAAGGGCAAAACCGTTGCGCAGGCAACAAAACATCACAAAAATGTGACTTGACGCAAGGCGGCTTTTGCGTGTCCATATCTGGCCAGTTTCGGACAAGCTGCGCAGATAGTCCAGCGCCGCCGGTACGATCTACAAGACGTGGGCGGTCTGGTATCGAGTGCAGACCGGTGCAGCGTGTCCACGTCCGGGCGTGTGTGTCTTGCCTTGCGTGGTCTGCCCTGGTTCTTGCAGAGTCTGCTCTGCTGCCTGTGATGTGTAGCCGTTCCGGGTGCGCTGGGGGCTGGGGTCTCCACCTCTGGGGTATATGGGGAGAGCCGGGGGTGGGGCGGTCGACACCTCGCGTAGAAAAAATTCAAAAAAGGCGCTTTCCTCGCCTACCCACCCCCTCTTTTCTGCGAAAAACACCCCACCCCACATTGTCAATCTCAAAAATTCCGCGCAAAAACAAAAAGACCCCTACAAAGGGTCTGTGTTCTGTGCTATACTTGCCTTACAAGCCTTGAAAGGGAGGAATCTGCAATGAATCAAAAGAATGACAAGAATAAAGAAAGACGCGAAAAGAACGAAAAGATTGCCGCTTCAATATGGGGCATCATTATCGGTGCAGCTCTTTTGGTTTTTGGTGTGTATCTTATGGCACATGGTATTTCAAACGTTATATAAAATTTTGGCCAAAGAAAGGTGGAATCAAAATGTTTTTTGCGCTCACTTTGATAACAATGGTGACAACTCCGATATTCGGCATAATGTGTCTTATCAATGCAATGCGCCGCAAAAAGAACAATAAAACACTCCTTGCATTTGTGATATCATTTGCGGTTCTGGTTGTCAGTTTTTGTGCGATGCCCACTTCGTCAAACGAAAGTCCAAGTTCTTCGGTCGATGCCACATCCAAATTACAACAGACAGAAAGCAAGTTGGAAACCAAAGAGGAAACATCCAATAAAGAAACAACAATTGAGCCAAAGGTTATCGCAGAACAAGATGGAATCAAAATCACTGTTACTGGGTATAAAGAAGATGCTATTGATACAAGCAATGTGATTTGGACTTCGTCCAATGCAACACTTGGCGGTAATGCACTGGAACTTTCCATTAAAAACAGCAGTGATAAAAATATATCCGTAGTCTGCGATTCGTTGATTGTCAATGACTATATGGTGACTGCGCAGTACAATTCTGATGTTCTCGCAGGAAACGAATCGACTGAACCGATTTATCTTTTCTATTCTGATCTTGAACGTGCGGGAATTTACGAAGTTCAGAAGATTGAGCTTTACTTCACTGTTTACGACAAGGACACAAATAAAAAGCTGTTCAGTGTTGAGGATACCACGATAGAAACATCTAAAGTCGGAAATACGTTTGAAGAATCACATATTGGCGAAGAAGCGTATAACGATAAAGGCGTTGTTATATCTGGCGTGAAGGAAAAAGAAACGTCTACATTCGGAACGGATGTGCTTTTGCTTCAGGTTTCAAACGAAAGTGGAAAAGACCTTGTGATATATTGTGACAGCGTATCGGTCAACGGCAAGATGGTTAATCCGTACATACTGCTTCAAAAAATTTACAATGGCAAAAAAGCAGTGTGCGCCATCACCATTCAAGATTCAGAACTTGAAAGAAATGGTGTAGAATCCGTGGAAAGCGTAGAATGCTCAATCAAATTTGAATCCCCTGACACGTTCGCAACGCTCTGGAACACAGACAACTTGAAATTCTAATCCATAACACAAAAAGCCAGTGGCTAGATGTTCTCTAACCACTGGCTTTTCTTATTGGCTGTTATACGCTTCTACGGATGCTTGCATAGAGTAGACGGAACGTCTCACGGCCTTTCGGCGTTACTCTGGTCTGTACGCCACCGTGCTTGTTCTTCTGGTTGCAGTATTCCTTTACCGCAAACAGACCGTCACCCTTGCCCGCTTTTGGCAGGATGCCCTTGCTTTTGTCACGGTAGATGTAACCGTCAGAAATAAGCATCTTGATGAACAAGCGTTCAGGAATGCGCAGTTCCTTTGCGGTAGAGCGGAAGTTGGTAGACACGTTCCACGCCACGAGGTCGTCGAAGTAGTCTGCTTTAGGCTGCATCTCTTCGTTCTTCTCGCAGAGCTGCTTGTTCTGCATCTGTAATGCTGCACTCTTTTCCTTTTCGGCCTTCATGTTCTGAATCAGCCCGATCACGAAGTCCGGGTTGGCAATAGCCGTCTCTAACAGGTTGTCGGTCATGTACATCCCATGCTTGCGGATGGACGGTAGAACTTCGTGAGTGACCCAGTGCTTGAACCGCTGTGCGCTTTCCAGCTTGCTGCTGAAAATCAAACTGTATAAGCCGGATTCGTTAATAATGATAATAGGCTGCTTACCACCGGGGGTGTCCATTTCGTTCACCCCTCTGTCCTGTTCATCAACGTGGTCACGGATGGCTTTCTGCGGGTTATTGTAGCCTAAAGCCACCGCAATGTCCTTGCCAACAAACCAAGGGTCATCGTCAATGAGCATGACGCGGATTTCACCAAACTCGGCGTTGTTGAAGATTTTGATGTTCTCAGACAAAGAAAGTTGCATTAAAAAGCTCCTTTTCACTTGTGAGAGAAGCGATTTTCTGCTATAATAACGGCGAGAGAATGCTTCTCTCAGGGTTTACATGATACGTTCGCTTCTGTCGCCAAACTTCAGCGGACGTATCATTTTTCGTTTTCATCGGGCTCCGGGATTGGATGCAGCGTAAAGAACGCATCTCGAAGCGCAAAGGACAACGATACGCGCTTCTTGATGCAGTACGCTTGCAAATGCTCAAACTGCTTGTCAGTCATGCTGATCGTCAGCGTTCGCTTGAACCGCTCGGCGTAAGGGCTACTCATGTTTATTCACCTCCTTTCATTTGCTGGTGATGTTAGTATAACCTTATTTTGTGTTAAGTCAAGAAAAGAAGTGCTACATATAGCACTCGATAGCGTTGACGTCAAAATTTGTAGACTTGCACAAAACTCAGCCCTTATTTTTGGCTGCTCCGGCTTCGTACCCTGCCCGGTAGTTCAGTTCGGACAGCTTGCCCAGCGCTTCTGCGTAATCCCTGTCCTCGCTGGTCGGCTCTTTGCCGTGTGCGAGGGTTTTCAGAAATTCTTCGGTTGTCGTGGGAAAGTTCATGTTTTTTGCTCCTTTCTATTGCAGAAGCGGTCTGCTTCTGCTATAATAATTGACAGAAACCGAGACTGCGCCCTTGGTTGCGCAGCTTCTGTTTTGTGGTGGAATAGGTCGTCAGTGCTACTTTGGTCGGTGGAGCTGACGGCCTATTTTTTATGCCACAAAGGATAAATCCACTGTTGTTGGTCGATTCATCATGTGTTCTGCTGTCTTAGATTATAGACGCTTGGCATATAGTTGTCAACAGCCCAATTTGTATAATTTGTACGTTAAAACACGTTTTAGTGTACATTTTTGACGGCGGTTTTGACACTTTAATGTGTTAGAATTGGGGCGGAAATTTATAGTAAAACTTGATAACACGATAATTATACAAGTTGTAAACTAACACAAAAAAGTGTTGATAAAAAGTGGCCGTATTGATAGTAAATTGCCATTTTTCTATTGACAAGTCACACTTGTGTGATATAATGGAATTAAGAAAGAGATGGGGGCAACAAAAATGAACGTAACGAAGGCTTTGAAGAAGATATTAGCAAACAATCCGTATATGAATATGGCGAAGCTGAATCACGAACTTGGTTATGGCAAAACAAAAAATGCCGCTGCAACTCGTTTGGGAAGAAAAACTATGTCTTTGGAGCTTTTAATTAAATTTGCTAATGTTCTCAACTATGACGTTGTTCTCATTCCTAAAAATTCGCATGAATATGCTTTGAATGAATACGTTTTGACAAGTAGCAAATCGGAAAGTGGTGAACCTGAATGATTTACGGTTACGCTCGTGTCAGTTCCGCTGGACAGGCGATTGACGGCAATAGCCTTGAAGCCCAGTCTGAACTTTTGAAAGCCAACGGCGCACAGAAAATCTTTTCGGATGTTTACACCGGCACGAAGCTGCACCGGCCTGAACTTGACAAGCTGATGGCTGAAATTCAGCCGGGAGACACGCTGATCGTGGCGAAGCTTGACCGTATTGCCCGTTCCGCTAAGAATGGTCTTGAGCTGATAGACCAGTTCATTGATAAGGGCGTTTCGGTGAACATTCTGAACATGGGGGTTATGAACAACTCCCCTACTGGAAAAGTCATTCGGACTGTTATGCTTGCCTTTGCAGAGTTTGAGCGCGATATGATTGTTGAACGCACCAGAGAGGGTAAGAAGATTGCTAGTCAGCGCCCCGATTACAGGGAAGGTCGCAAGCCCACCGAGTACGACCGCAACCTCTTTGATATTCTGCACAAACAGGTGGAAAAGCGTCTGCTGACCGTCACCGATGCCGCCAAACAGCTTGGTGTGACCCGTCAGACATGGTATCGGATTGCTGAACAGAACAGGTGAAAGGAGTAAAACATGAAAGCTATTTTACAAGGTCTTGAAAACAAGAAATGGGATTTTAGCAAGCATGAAGAAGCCGCAATTTCTTGGCTGCTGCAACATGGATTTGAAGTCAAATTAGAGAAACAGCATATATCAAAGGATTTTTATAGCGTTTCAAAAGACGGTGTTTCGGACGAATTTATTTTTCCAAACAACCAAAAGAAAATGAATGTCCTGTCGTTTATGGAGCAATACAGCAAAAACTTTGAACTCAAAAAAGAACTTGTCAAAATGAGAGCTGATGCCGCAGGGGCTGGTCTGATCTGACATCATTGAAAGGGATCTTCGTTACAAGTTAATGCTTGGGGATGAAAAACAGAAGCCCACTTTACATAGTCAAAGAAAGGAATAAAGCATGAAACTCGTAAAATTGTCAGATCAGAGCTTGAAACTGATTGAAACGCTGTGTGATTACACTGACAAGCACGATATTCTCAATGCCATCGCAGACGCCTTGTACTACGATGCGGACGAGCTGAAACGCAGGCTCAACCAGCTTGCAGAAGAAGTCAAATAAACTGAGCGACCCATTTATTAAGGTGGATTTTAGCAAATAATTTTCTGAAATAAAATTATAAATCCGAATATTTAATTTTTGTGCAGTTGTAGGCACTCTTTACATTTTCAGGTAGGGGGTGCCTATTTT
>OGWY01001557.1_pt1 | contig 17663 bp, 9 predicted proteins | sample 1576121 | NCBI WGS metagenome assembly OGWY01 (sample SAMEA3541543, study PRJEB24748) | human gut metagenome | biome: human gut; feature: human-associated habitat; material: faeces | place: China | collected 2012 | reverse complement strand
ATGAATTATTATGCGCCGCTGACGGACAGTGAAATTTTGCAGGAAGCCTTTGCGCAGGTGTATCCGTCTTTGCGTTCTGTCTGCATGGACGGGGAAACGCTGATGGGGTGGATTGTGTCGGCGTCCCCGATGGGAATGATGGTCACGAATGAATATCTCGACGAATGGGGAATGAAATGCCCGGAAACGTTTGATGAACTGCTGGATGTATGCAATGAAATCCTTGCTGAAGGGCTTTTGCCGGAAGGAATAGCCCTGATGATGCAGGACTATACGCAGTCGGGAATGCTGGACTTCTACATGAAATACTATATCATGACTTCCCTTCAGGAAGGACGCAGAATCGACTTTACGGACGAGACGTTCATTCATGCGGTGCAGCGCATCAAAAACGAGCTGCCCGCGGAGCAGCAGACACAGGAGACGTTTGAATACATCTTTATGATTCCGGGGGCGGCGTTTGCGCCGTCGCAGAAGATTCGCTTTGTGCCGCAAATTTTCCCGGATCAGAACAGTGCGGTGGAGACTTATGTAACCATCGGCGTGGTGAACCCGTATGCAAAAAACAAGGAAGCGGCGATTCAGTTTTTGGAGTATTGCGCGACGCATCCTGATGACGGCAGTTATTTTGTCTATGAAAACCTGACAGAACCGATTGAAAATCCAACGGTTGTTACGCAGATGGAAGAAACGGCGGCGCAAATCGCCCAACTGGAACAGAAAACGGATCGAGAATGCGCGGATGAGGACAAACTGCTTGAGCTAAAGGAAAAGTATGCAAATCTGGAAACACGGCGTTATCTATCGTCACCGGAGGATATTGCGTATTATCAGGAGATGGCAAAATCGCTGTATGTGTCAGAGGGTTCGCCGCTGACGTATGATGACGCGCTTCAGGTGTTGGTGCAGCGCTATCTGAACGGCGCGTTTGATGCGGCGACGTTCGCGAAGGAATGCCAGAATCATGTGGAAATGATTTACGCGGAAATCGGCGAATAAAATCAGCAGAATCAAACCAATAGAAAAACCTCGCGGCATCACCTGTCGCGAGGTTTTTATGTGCAAATCAAATCCCCGTTGCGGATTTCGCGGACGTGGCGATATTCTCCGCGTGGTCGCCGATACGTTCGAGGTTCGTCAGCATGTCCAGATAAATCATGCCGTTCTTCGCGGAACACTTGTGGTTCTTCAAGCGATCCATGTGGTGGCTGCGGAGGGCTTCGGTCGTCGTGTCGATTTCGTCCTCCACGCTCTCCACTTCGCCCAGCAGCACATTGTCCGTCACCTGCGCCTTGAACATGTCAAGCGAGCGCTGCACCTGTGCGCGCACAAGGTTCGACAGGCTTTCCAGCTCCTGTACCGCCTTGGGCGAGAATTTCACCTCATCCTGATTCTTCAGCTGCGCGGATTCGAGGATGTTCTGGCTGTGGTCGCCAATGCGCTCCATGTCGTTGACGACGTGGAAGAGCGAGCCGACCAGCTTCGTGTCCTTCTCGGACAGGTCAAGCCCCTTCACTTCCACCAGCGAATCGGTGATTTCGCGGTTCAGGTAGTCCAGCACGTCCTCGTTCCGTGCCAGCTCTTCGGATTTCTTCGCGTCCCACTCGTTGAAGCACTCCATCGCCCGCTGGAAGTTGCCCATCGCAATGCCGCCCATGCGCTGCACTTCGTTGAACAGCTGCGCCACGGCAATCGGCGGCGTCTTGAGCATACGCGCGTCAAAGTAGAGCAGCTTCATTTCCTCGGCGGTCGAGCCGTCGCCCTTGATCAGCAGGCACGCCAGCTTCTCCAGCCAGCTTGCGGCGGGCAGCAGCAGCGCCGTCGTCGTGATGTTGAAGAGAATGTGGACGATGGCGATTTGCAGCTTGAGGTTGCCGGGGGAGAGCATCTCGACCCAGCTTGCCAGCGGCAGACAGCAGGCGATGATGACGAAAATCACCGTGCCGATGACGTTGAAGAGCAGGTGCACCGTCGCCGCGCGCTTGGCGGTGGAGTTTGTGCCCGCGCACGCCAGCAGCGCCGTGACGCAGGTGCCGATATTCTGCCCGAAGAGGATGAAGATGGCGCTGTCCAGCCCAATCAGCCCCTGCGCGACGAGCGTTTGCAGGATACCGATGCTGGCGGCGGAGGATTGCAGGACGGCGGTGATGCCCGCGCCAATCAGCACGCCCAGAATCGGGTTGTTGATGGACGCCATCGCCTTCTGGAAGCCCTCCCACGTCCGCAGCGGCTCCATCGCGCCGGACATGGTGTTCATGCCGATGAACAGGATGCCCAGACCCATCGTGATGGTGCCGAACTGCTTGGCGGTTCTGTACTTGTCGGGAAGATTCGAGAGAATCAGCCCCAGAAACGTGAAGATGGCGGCGAAATCAATCTGCACAGACAGCAGCAGCGACGTGACCGTTGTGCCGATGTTTGCGCCCATAATCACGCCGACCGCCTGCGTCAGGGACATCAGCCCCGCGTTGACAAAGCCTACGACCATGACCGTCGTCGCGGAGGAGGACTGCACCACCGCCGTGATGGTGATGCCCGCGAGCATGGCGAGGAAGCGGTTGCCCGTGACCATGCCCAGCAGCTTTTTCAGCCGTGTACCCGCCGCTTTTTCCAGCGCTTCGCCCATCAGCTGCATTCCGAACAGGAACAGCCCCAGTCCGCCGAACAGGGATAAGACATTCATAATCGTCATGATGGTTCGTTTCCTCCGAGCGTGCCGCAATGCAGCAGAATTCCGCCTGTGCGGGGAAAAATCGCATACATACCTACTTTACCACACTTTGCGCTTGTTTTCAACTGAATTTTACATATTCATAGAGATTTTAGGCGGCGTTCAGCGGGGGAACAAAAGGTTCTTCACGGAATCTTGGGGGGAAGAGCAGCTTGGAGGCGCGTCTGCGGACGCGCAGAGTTACTGGCAGGGACGCTTCGCTGCCTGCACCTTTGTTGACGGCTTCCTTGGGATTGGTCGGACGCGGAACAGTTGGGGCGTTGCCCCAAACCCCACAAGGGACGCTGTCCCTTGACCCTGCAAGGGGCAATTGCCCCTTGACCCCTTTTCGCGATTGGGTTGGTCGCACTTTCATGCTCCTTCCGCGTGCAGCTTTTGGGGGCTTCGCCTAAGCCCTTGTTTGCTTTCCCAACTTTCCGTGAAGAACCAAACAAAAAGCCGCCCCGAAAGGCGGCGAATGTCAAATTCGCAGCGGATGCCGCTTGGCAAATCAACATCTTGCGTGGAATCATCCCTGCGCCTGACGCACCATATGGTAAAACGTCCCTTCTCCGCTGAGCGTCACCCGCTTCACCGGCTCGCCCACCACCCGGAATCCCGCCTTCTCGTAGCAGCGAACGGCGCGCGTGTTCCACGTCCGCACTTCCAGATACATCGGCTTGCCCGGATACAGCCGCTGGGATAACTCCCACGCCAGCGCCGTCATCTGCGTGCCGTACCCCTGTCCGCAGTGGTCGGGATGCGCCCCGATGCCGAAAAACACCTCGCTGCCCTCGTCCGACAGGTTCACGAAGCCCACCAGTGTTTCGCCATCGTAAAAGGAATAGAAATTGTTTGCCGGATTCGCGAAACCGTATCCGTGCTTCTTCTGCTCGGCATACGGCGGATTGTTGTACATCGCGTATTCGCCGGGGTACTGCCACGCGCAGATGGCTTCCTTCTCGGCTTCGGTGGTCGGATGATACGTCAGCATGGGCGTTTTCCTCCTTGGGGATATTTCTGATTATGCAAAAAACCGGAGGCAGCCTGCGCCGCCCCCGGTCAAAATCCTCGATTATTGCAGCACAATGCCTTCCGCTTCCAGCTCCGCGCGGGTGCAGAGCCGCAGCGTCACATAGTTCTGCTGGCAGATGATGTAGCTGCCGCCTTCGCGCGTGTCCTTGTTCTCCAGCGTCACGATGCCCTGCGCGATGCAGTCGTGGTCAGCGCAGCTGGCGTCGGTCATCTCGATGCTCGTCTCCGTGACGTGGATGATGTTCACGCACACGCCGTGGATCAGCCGGTAGTACCCGTCCTCCAGCAGCGGAATCGGTTCGTACGTCTTTGTGCCGACCGTCACAAGCAGGAACGCGACGGCTTCCGATGGGTCGCGAACCGCGCTTGCCATCGGGGAGGGCGCAATGCCGGGGTCAGTGCCGCGCGTCGCCGGGTTCAGCTTCGCGAAGCTCAGCGATTCGTTCGATGCCGCCAGAATCGCCTGCGCGTCGGCGAGGGTTTCCTGCGTCGTCGTCAATTCCGCCTCTGCCGCGGCAAGGGTTGCCTTGGTGGCTTCCAGCTCCGTCGTGGCGGCGGTCAGGGTGTCCTTCGTCGCGGCGAGTTCGTTTTCCGCGGTGGTCAGACTGTCCTTCGTCGCGGCGAGTTCGTTTTCCGCGGTGGTCAGGCTGTCCTTCGTCGCGGCGAGTTCGGATTCCTTCGCGGTCAGACTGTCCTTCGTCGCGGTGAGTTCGGCTTCCTTCGCGGTCAGGGTGTCCTTCGTCGTCGTGAGTTCGGCTTCCTTTGCGGTCAGGGTGTCTTTCGTCGTCGTGAGTTCGGCTTCCTTTGCGGTCAGGGTGTCTTTCGTCGTCGTGAGTTCGGCTTCGGTGGCGGTCAGCGCCGTCTTGGTGTCGGACAATACCGTCGTGGCGGCGGCGAGGGTGTCCTTCGTCGCGGTCAGCTCGGTTTCAGTGGCGGACAGGCTGGTTTTTGTGTCGGACAGCTCCGTCTGCGCGGCAGTCAGCGTGTTCTGCGTCACCGCCAGCTCAGCTTCCGTCGCGGCGAGCGCTTCCTTCGTGTTCTCCAGTTCATATTCCTTCGCCGGCAGGGATGCTTTCAGCGTGTCCAGTTCGTTCTGCGTGGTGGACAGCGTGTCCTTCACTGCCGCCAGTTTGGTCTGGGTGATCATCAGCGTGTCCTTCGTGGATGCCAGCGTGGTGTCGCGGCTGTTCAGGGCAGTCTGCGTTTCGGCGAGGGTAGCTTCGGTGGACGCGAGGGTGTCCTTCGTGGCGGACAGCTCGGTTTCGCGGTCAGCAAGCGTGCCCTGCGTTTCGGCGAGGGTGTCCTTTGTGGCGGACAGTTCAGTTTCGCGGTCAGCAAGCGTACCCTGCGTTTCGGCAAGGGTGTCCTTTGTGGCGGACAGTTCAGTTTCGCGGTCAGCAAGCGTACCCTGCGTTTCGGCGAGGGTGTCCTTTGTGGCGGACAGCTCGGTTTCGCGGTCAGCAAGCGTACCCTGCGTTTCGGCGAGGGTGGCTTCGGTGTTCGCGAGGGTGTCCTTTGTGGCGGACAGTTCAGTTTCGCGGTCAGCAAGCGTGCCCTGCGTTTTGGCGAGGGTAGCTTCGGTGGACGCGAGGGTAGTCTGGGTATCCGTCAAGGCGGCGGCGGTCGTGTCCAGCGTGGTCTGCGTGTCCGCGAGGGTGGCTTCGGTGGATGCGAGGGTGTCCTTCGCGGCGGACAGGCTGTTTTCGGTGTCCGCTAAGGAGGATTGGGTGGAGGACAGCGCGCTCTGCGTGTCCGTCAGCTGATTCCGGGTGTCCGTCAGCGAATTGTGGCTGACGATGAGACCGGCACCAAGTGCGATGGAGGAAACTGCCAGCACGATGGCGGCAATCATCCAGATGATGGTCTTTTTCCGGGCGGCAATGGGACTCATAGCAATCCTCCTAACAAACGACGAAAATGGGCAGAAAACTTCCGTTTTTTCCAGTTTACCACCATCGTGGGAAGTTGTCAATCTCGAATTTCGCGGAAGCACAAAAAACGCCCCTCCGCCGACAAAAGCAGAGGGGGCAGGGGAAGGCGGATTAGGGCACCACCGCACAATTCGGCGGCGCGTCTGACGATGTCTTTTCCGCCATCTGCGGCATGCAAATTCCTCGATTTACCGTCAGTAAACCTTCGGAATTTGCATTTGCATCTGACGAAAAATCCATTCGCCAGCCGACCACCTCATTTGTGCGGTGTTACCCTTACTTCTTCAGTTCAATCCCTTGTCCCTTCAGCCGCGCAACCACGCCGTCAACAACCGCCTGCACTTCGTCGCGGGTGAGCGTGCGCTCCGGGTGCGAGAAGGAGAGGCGAATCGTGATGGTTTTGCCGGTGATGTCGCTGTATGTGCCCAGCACGGTCACCTTCTGCACCAGCGGGGAGTTCTCCGCCTTCACCGCGTCCAGAATCGGCTGGCAGCGATTGACCACGAAGGTCAAATCCTGCTCCATGCCGGGGAAGCGGGACGGCTCGCGGTAGACGATGGGCGCGGGCGCGATGGACGCAAGCGCTTCCATGTCGATTTCGGCAAACACAATCGCCGCCTTCTTGTCGATGTTCTTGCCGACAACCGGGTGCGCCACGCCGATTTCGCCGAGGTCAACGCCGTCCAGCACGATGGCGTTCAGGTTCTTCGGATGCTCATAGGAGTGGGTCGCGGTCATTGCGTGGAAGGACAAATCCTTGTGCAGAATGTCGCTCACGGCGACGCACAGCATGTCGCGCAGGCGGAAATACAGCGTTTCCACGTTATCGACCTTGCTGAAGAGCGTCACGCACAGCTTCTTGTGCTCCTTCGCCAGCTTGTTCTCGTCCACGCCGTCGATGACATGACCGATTTCAAAGATGCCGAACGACGGCGCATAGCCCGTGTTGCCCTTCACCTGGCACAGCTGGGTGGGAATCATGGAGCGGCGCAGCGTCTCGATGTTGGGGTTGGAGGCGTTGAGCAGCTTCACGTTGTCCTCGACGGCAATGCCGAGCTTCTTGTAGTCGTCGGCGTACTGCCAGATGTAGGAGTGCACCTCGTGCAGCGAATAGCGCTTGACGAGGATGTCCTTCAATTTGTCCTCCACCGTCTTTTCGGTGGACATGCGAACCGGGTAGAGCGGGGATTCCGCCGTGTGCAGGTCGAAGTTGTCGTAGCCGTAAATGCGGGTGATTTCCTCGATGATATCCGCCTTGATGGTTACGTCCTTCGTCGCGCGCCAGGAGGGGACGTCCGCGGTGAAGGAATCGCCGTCCCGCGTCATGCCGAAGCCCAGCGCGGTCAGCGTGTGCATGATTTCGTCGGAGGAGATGTTGATGCCGGTGTAGCGGTCAACAAACGCTTTGTCAAAGGACAATTGCACCTTCGGATAATGGAAGGCGTACTCGTCGGTCAGGCGGGAGGTGACGCGCATTTCCGGGTCGTATTCCTGGAGGAGCTTGACGAAGCGGGCAATGGCGACGGTCGTCATTTCCGGGTCAAGGCTCTTTTCGTAGCGGGCGGAGGCATCGGTGCGGTGGGCGAGGCGGACGCTGCTCTTGCGGACGGACGCCGCGTCGAAGGTGGCGGATTCCAGCGTCAGGCTCGTCGTGTCATCGACGATTTCGCTGTCCAGACCGCCCATGATGCCCGCGATGGCAACCGGCTTGTCGCCGTTGCAGATCATCAGCGTGTTCGGGTCGATGGTGCGCTCCACCTTGTCCAGCGTCTGGAAAGGGAAGCTCTCCGGGAAGCGGCGGATGCGGATTTTCTCCACCTTGCGGCTGTCGAAGGCGTGCATCGGCTGCCCCATTTCCAGCATCAGATAGTTCGTCAGGTCGGCAAGGAAGTTGATGTCGCGCATACCGCAGTAGTTCAGGCGGATACGCATCGCCATCGGGCTGACGTGGCGGTTGATGTTCTCCACCCGCAGGCAGGAGTAGCGCTGGCACAGCGGGTCTTCAATCTTCATGTCGATGGCGGGCAGATTGCTGTACGCCGCCAAATCCGCCACGGGCAGGGCTTTCAGCGGACGGCCGGACAGGGTGGAGAATTCGCGCGCCATGCCGTAGTGCCCCCACAGGTCGGGACGGTTCGTCAGGGACTTGTTGTCCACCTCGAAGATGATGTCGTCAATGGGGTAGAGCGCCTTCAAATCCGTGCCGCAGGGAACATCCTCCGGGATGACCATGATGCCGGAATTGTCGTCGCTGATGCCGATTTCCTTCTCCGAGCAGCACATGCCGTAGGACGTGTACCCGGCGAGCTTGCGCGGGCTGATGGTGATGTCGCCCAGCTGCGCGCCCACCTTCGCGAACGCGGTTTTCATGCCCAGCTGCACGTTCGGCGCGCCGCAGACCACGTCGGTCAGCTGCCCGTCGCCCGCGTCCACCTTCAGCAGGTGCAGCTTGTGGGATTCGGGGTGATTCTCTACGCTGACGATCTGCGCGGCGACAACGCCGGACAAATCCGCGCCCTTGTGGAAAATTTCATTCTCAACTTCCGCCGTGGACAGGGAGAACTGGCGAATCAGCGCCATTTTGTCAAGACCCGTCAGGTCAACGAAGTCGGAAATCCAGTTCATTGAGATCAGCATGTTCGTCTTTCCTCCGCATTACTCGTCGTCCGTGAACTGCGCCAGGCGCGTCAGGCTGCCGCTGTTCAGGTCGCGAATGTCCTTCACGCCGTACTTCATCATGGCAAGGCGCGTCATGCCCAAGCCGAACGCGAAGCCGGTGTACTGCTCCGGGTCGATGCCGCCGGCTTTCAATACTTCGGGGTGAATCATGCCGCAGGGGCACAGTTCCAGCCAGCCGGAATGCTTGCACGACGGGCAGCCCGTGCCGCCGCAGATGAGGCAGGAAATATCCAGCTCAAAGCCCGGCTCAACGAACGGGAAGAAGCCCGGACGCAGGCGGACTTTGATGTCCTTGCGGAACACCTCGCTCAGCATCGTCTTCATGAAGTAAATCAGGTTCGCGATGGAAATGTCCTTGTCCACCATGATGCCTTCCATCTGGAAGAACGTGTTTTCGTGGCAGGCGTCGGTCGCCTCGTTGCGGAAGCAGCGGCCGGGGAAAATCGCCTTAATCGGCACGCCGTCGTTCACCAGCGCGTCGCGGTAGCGGCGGTAGATGGCGTTCTGGGCGGCGGAGGTCTGCGTTTTGAGCAATTGCCCGTTGTCCAGGTAATAGGTGTCCTGCATGTCGCGCGCGGGGTGGAACTTCGGAATGTTCAGGCTCTCGAAGCACTCGTAGTCCGTCACCACCTCGGCGTAATCTTCCACCGTGAAGCCCATCGACTTGAACACCTGCTCGCACTGGCGCTGCACCAGCGTAATCGGGTGATACGACCCGCGGGTCATGTCCGGCGGCATGGAAATGTCAAATTCGGGAAGGGCGTTGATTTCGCGCTGCAATTCCTGCGCCTTGAGCGCTTCCAGCTTTTCCGCCAAGGCGACGGTGATGGCGGTTTTCAGCTCGTTCGTCTCGCGCCCGACGGTCTTTTTCTGCTCGTCGGTCAAGCTGCCCATGCCTTTGAGCGCGTCGGTCACTTTGCCCTTGCGGCCGAGGTAATTCACGCGCAGGGCTTCCAGATCCACCATGTTGGCGATCTTCTTCAGCTCGGAATCAAAGCTGCTTTTCAGGGCTTCGATCTTCTCGTTCATTCCGGATGTTCCTCCTTACAGTTGGATGAAAAAAGCCCGTCCCATCGTTTGATGAGACGGACTGAATCCGCGGTACCACTCGTCTTGCGGCAAAGAAAAAAATCCCGCTGCCGCCGCTTGATAGGCGATAAGGCTGCCCACGCCGAAAAACTCGCGGGATGAAGGTTCACGCTGTGCGCCCTGCCGCCTCGCACCACCCGGCGGCTCTCTGATATCCTATTTCCTGCATTCGCCTGTGCCATCTGCTCGCGCCTTTTTCCTTCTGGCGTCCGCTCGTTCCACTTAGCGTAGCGCTGCTACGCTGCGTTTCACTCCCGTTAGCCAGCAGAAAAAATTCGCTTCGCATCTTGGCACATTCTCATTTGGAAATAGGAAGGGGACTTGCACGCGCTACTGTTTCCCGGTCATCGTTTCCAATATTTCGCTGACTTTCGTCGGCACACTCTATCTTACCATAGGTTGGGACGTTTTGCAAGGGGGCAAATTCGGAAATTGGAATGCGGAATGCGGAATAAAAATCGCACGGAAGTGGAATTCTTTCCATCTTACAGGCGAACAAACCGTGAATTTTTCCGATTTATTATTTACAAGCCATTTTTTTGTGCTATACTGTAAGATGCGTTATCATGTAAAGCGCGATTCAGGCGCTTGCGTGAAAGTCCGCGCGCGGGAGGGTGCAATTCCTCCGTCCGCAGGCGCGGCAGGGAACTTCGCGCACAAACGCGCGGAAGAAAGGAAAGGAAGCCGGATGAGCAACAGCCGTCCACCCTATGATGGCGCCGGGGACGCCGGACAGAATCCTCAGCAGCCCGGTTTTTCGCAGGGCAATTATCCGCCGGCGCAGGGCTATGCCCCGAATGGTGGCTACGCGCCCAATGATGCCTATGGTCAGGGCTACGCGCCGCAAAACGGCTATGGGCAGCCGCAATATGGTCAGCAGGGGTATGCGGATTATCAGCAGCAGCCCTATGGTCAGCAGGGATATCAGCAGCCCTATGGTCAGCAGGGATATCAGCAGCCATACGGTCAGCAGGGCTACGAGCAGCAGGGTTATCAGCAGCCGTATGGGCAGCAGGGTTATCAGCAGCCGTACGCCCAGCAGCCTTATCAGCAGCAGCCGTATGACCAGCAGGGGTTTGTGCAGCCCGGCGGGTATCAGCAGCCCTACGAGCAGCAGGGATACCAGCAGCCGAATCCGGCGTACAATCAGCAGGGGTACAGCCAGCAGAATCCGCAGGAAACGGATTTGCCGCCGGAGCAGCAGTACGCGCAGTACACCCCCGACGGTCAGCGCGTGTACCCGACGTCGGGGCGCAGCGGCTTTCGGGTGCAGCCGGCGGCGCACAGGGAAATTCCGTGGGATACGATTGCAAAAGTATTGATGTTCGGCGTGCTGCCGATTCTCTTCATTTTAAGCATGGTGTTCGCGTGGACGGCGGTGAAGTGGATCGTCCTCGTCGGCGCGGTGGCGAGCATCGCCGCGCTGTGGCTCCGCGAGCTGGTTACGCCCAACGCGCGGCTGGTGCTGTCGCTTTTGCTGGCGTCGGCGGCGGTCGTCTGCCTCGTCAGCGCACTGGCGACGAACGCGGCGGACAATCAGAACCCCGCGCAGCCGAATCAGTCCGGCCAGATGCAGCAGGGGAGTACATCGGGCAATAACCTCGATGTCAACCTGACCGCGACGGACACGCCCAATCCCGCGCCCACGCCCACCGCGACGCCTGTGGATGACTCCGAGGAGTGCTACGCGCAGCTGCATTCCTTCTTCACGCTGTGGAAGAACAACGCCATCAGCCAAATGGTCAACCTGACGGCCCCGTCGTGGCGCAGCAGCATCAAGGGCGGCACGGACGCGGTGACGCAGAAGCTCTTCGGCGAGGTGCTGACCAACCGCACGCCCGTCAGCTGGGATTTCACGGCCATCACGGGCACATCGAACGACATCGCCCGCATGGTGACGGTGCGCGCCGTCATCAACAAGAACAACACCCTGGGCGAAAGCGTCTACCTGTGGAAGGTGCGCATGGTCAAGGAGGACGGCGTGTGGTACGTTGACCCCGCGACGCTGCAAAGCAACGAGCAGGAAAGCACCGCCACCCCGACCAACGCCCTTGCCACCCAGCCCGTGCTGAACACCAGCCATCCGGACTTGATTCTCTACTATAACCAAAACGGCGGAACGTATTACCACATCGACCCGAACTGCGCGTCCATCAATCAGCGGTATCGCCCGCTGACGGCATCCTTCAAGTGGACGCAGATTGACGACGAACCGTACAAAAACCTGGAGCAGTGCAAGGTGTGCGGCGCACCCCTGCGCGAAAAAAAGGACAACGCCAACTAAGTCAACATAGAAACCTACATATATTTAGGAGGACAACACGATGGACACCAATGCCAAGCTGTATCAAGACATGACGAAGATTCTCGTCAAGCGTGAGGACATCCAGAAGGCCGTTGCCCAGCTGGGACGGGAAATCACCCACGACTATCAGGGACGCGATCTGGTGATGGTCTGCATTTTGAAGGGCGCGAGCGTCTTCTTCTCCGACCTCATCCGCGAAGTCGATTTGCCCGTGACGCTGGATTTCATGGCGCTTTCGAGCTATCGCAACTCCACCAAGTCCTCCGGCGTGGTCAATCTGGAGAAAGACCTGTCCGTGTCCATCAAGGGGCGCGACGTGCTGATTGTGGAGGACATTGTGGACAGCGGCAACACGCTGTTCTACCTCGGCAAGTACCTGATGGGCCGCGGCGCGTCCTCCATCCGCATTGCGACGCTGCTGGACAAGCCCGACCGCCGCAATCCCGAACACAACCTGACGGTGGATTACCACTGCTTCAAGATTCCGGATGAGTTCGTCGTCGGCTATGGGCTGGATTTCGCCGAGAAGTACCGCAATCTGCCGGACATCGGCGTGCTGGACAGCCGCGTGTACGGCGCGGCGCGCGAATAAATCAGCCGATTTTTCCCTGAAAAAAGATAAAATTTTTGTAAAGATGGATTTTTCCGCACACGTCATTCGTCTATATGGGTATACGCCGCAACAGGCGGATGGCGCTGGAACGGAAGGAGGATGCTCGCATTGAAGAAGTCTCGCGGGATGTTCGGCTACGTCGCGGTTCTGCTGCTGATGGTGCTCACCATTTCGATGCTGTTCACCAACGGCTTTGGCAGCAATACCCGTGACCGCCGCATCACCTATCCCCAGCTGCTGACGATGATTGAGGAGGGGCAGGTTCGCTCCGTCGCCATCCGCGGCACGTCGCTGGTGGGCGTGACGACAACAACAACGGTCGCCGACGCGGATTTCCCTGACAAGAACTACGATTTTGAAACCACCATCGGCGCTGATTTCATCGTCACCGCGCGGCAAATGCAGGCGGCGAAGCTTGATAAGCCGCTGGACGAGGTGTCCGTCAAGGATTTGGCGTTCACCATCATCTACCGTCAGCCGCTGACCACCCCGTGGTGGTATGATTTGATTCCGCTGGCAATTTCGCTGGTGCTCTGCGGCGTGATGTTCTGGCTGATTATGCGCGCGCAGACCGGCGGCAACGGCAAGGTGATGAACTTCGGCAGAAGCCGGGCGCGCATCCATGACCCGAACAAGAACAAGGTGACGTTCGCCGACGTCGCGGGCGCGGAGGAAGAGAAGGAAGAACTCAAGGAAATGGTGGACTTCCTGCGCAACCCCAAGGCGTACATTGACATGGGCGCGCGCATCCCCAAAGGCGTGCTGCTCATCGGCCCGCCCGGCACGGGCAAAACCCTGCTGGCAAAAGCGGTTGCGGGCGAGGCGGGCGTGCCGTTCTTCTCCATTTCCGGCTCTGACTTTGTGGAGATGTTCGTGGGCGTGGGCGCGAGCCGCGTCCGCGATCTGTTCGACCAAGCCAAGCGCGCTGCCCCGTCCATCATCTTTATTGATGAGATTGACGCGGTGGGTCGCCATCGCGGCGCGGGTCTGGGCGGCGGACACGACGAACGCGAGCAGACGCTGAACCAGCTGCTGGTCGAGATGGACGGCTTCGCAATCAACGAGGGTGTTATTGTCATGGCGGCGACGAACCGCCGCGACATTCTTGACCCCGCGCTGCTGCGTCCCGGCCGCTTTGACCGCACGATTCTCGTCAATTACCCCGATATGGCGGGGCGTGTTGCCATCCTGAAGGTGCACGCCAAGGGCAAGCCCCTTGCGGATGATGTGGATTTGGAGAATATCGCCAAGCGCGTGCCTTTCTCCACCGGCGCGGAGCTGGAAAACATCATGAACGAAGCCGCGATTCTGGCGGCGCGCGGGCGCATGAAGGCCATCAATCAGCAGACGCTGGTGGAGGCGATTTCCCGCGTGCAGATGGGCCCGGAGAAGCGCAGCCACAAGGTGACGCAGCGCGACAAGCGCATGGTCGCCATCCACGAGGCGGGTCACGCCATCGTCGGGCACGTCCTGCCCAACTGCGACGAGGTGCACCTGATTACCATCGTCCCGCGCGGGCAGGCGGGCGGCTACACGCTGTCCCTGCCGACGGAAGAGGACGATTTGCAGACTTACAGCCAGCTGATGGACTTCGTGGCGATGGGGCTGGGCGGTCATGCCGCGGAGCAGCTTTATCTGGGCGAGTTCACCACCGGCGCAACGAGCGACCTGAAAAAGGCGACGGAGGTCTGCCGCCGCATGGTGACGCAGTTCGGCATGAGCGAAAAGCTGGGGCCGGTCTATCTTGACGGCGATCAGGAAGTGTTCGTCGGCATGGAGTTTGGGCAGAGCCGCGGGTACAGCGAAGAAATGGCGGCGCGCATCGACGCGGAAGTCAAGCGCCTGCTGGAGGAATGCTACCAGAAGGCGGTGGATGCCCTGAGCGCCAACCGCGACCGCATGGAGAAGCTGGTGGACGCGCTGCTCAAGTACGACACCATCAGCCGCCGCGAGTTCGTCACCCTGATGGAAACGGGCGCGCTGCCGGATATTCAGGATGCCGACACCCGCACCACGGGCGATGTGATGATGCAGGATATGGCGGACGAAAAGAAGGAAGAAAATTCCGAAAAGTCCGCCGAAACGCTTGAAAAGAGCGCGGAAACGCCTGATAAGACGGCGGATGCGCCCGAAAATCACCCGGATGCCCCCCATGAAGCCTGATTTGCACACCCACACCACTGCCTCCGACGGGCTGCTTACGCCCGCGGAGCTGCTGGCGCTGGCGGACAAGCATCGCGTGACGCTCCTTGCCGTGACCGACCATGACACGTTTGACGGCGCGGCGCAGCTGCTGGGAAAACCCGCGCCGATGCCGATTCTGCAAGGTGTCGAATTGTCCCTGCGCGATATGCCCGGCCTGCACCTGCTCGGCTACGGGCGCGGGACGGATACGCCCCTGCACCGCAAGGTTCAGGCGCTATCCCAAATGCGGCTCGGACGCGCGCGGCAGATGGTGGAGAAGCTGAACGTGCTGGGCTATCCGTTGGATTACGACGAAATCGCCTGCGAAGCCAAGGGCAGCGTCGGTCGGCCGCATATCGCCCGCGCGATGGTCAGCCATGGCTATGTGGTGGACACGCGCGAGGCGTTTGACCGCTTTCTGGCGGATGGCGCGCCGGCGTATGTGGCGGGGGAGCGCTTGAGCATGGCGGAGGCGCTGCCGCTGATGCGGAAAAGCGGCTTCGTGCCCGTTCTGGCGCACCCGATGGAGCTGGAGAAAACCGGCGCGCTGCTGCGCCATCTGCTCGGCGTTTGGCAGGAGCAGGGATTGCGGGGCGTTGAGGTTTACCACCCGTCCGCCGGACGCGCCACGCCCCTGCTGGATTTGACCGCGCGGCGCATGGGCTTTCTGGTCACCGGCGGCAGTGACTTCCATGGCGATGGCGACCGCCACGGCATGGTCGGCTGCACCGCGCCGATGTGGGCGAGGGCTGCCGATGATGTGGAGAAATTGCTGCAAGCAGTGGAAGCTGCTGAAATCATGTGATATAAGATGAAGAAATACCGAATTGCCATCAGAAAGGGGTGCTGAAACCATGTCCGAATTCAACGACAACAGGCAGCCGCGCCGCCGCCGCACGCAGCTGAACGCGGCGCAGTATGCCGGGCAGCAGACGCTGGACAACAGCATCCCCCTTATCCGCACGGAAGACGCGCCCATGCAGCCGACAAATCCGCCGCGCCGGAATCCGCAGCCGCCCCCGGTGCAGCAGAGCACCAATCCGCCCATGCAGCCGATGAGTGCGGCTCAGCCGATGAGCGCGGCTCAGCCGATGGGTGCGGCTCAGCCGATGAGTGCGGCTCAGCCGATGCGCCCGCAGGGGATGAATCAGCCGGGGCAGGGGAGCCAATATGCGCAAAGCGGGCAAATGCGCGGCTTCCGCGGCGTGCAGGGGACGCCCATGCAGCCGCAGCAGGGCTGGAACAACGGCGTGCAGCCGCTCGATGCGGCGCACCAATTGGAGCAGTTCCCGTGGGGGCAGAACCCGACAAGCATGAACACCGGGCGCAATCAGCCGATTCGCGGCGGGCAGATAATGCCGAATCAACCGATGAACCCGCAGCGCCCGCAGAATCCGCCGTATCCGCAGCAGAATTATGGCGGATGGCAGCAGCCGATGTATCCGGTGAATTTTCCGCAGTATCCGGCGAACGGCAATGGCGGAAACGGCGGCAATGGCGGCGGCAATCATCCGCCGACGGGGCTGGGGGGCTTCAATCCGGAGCATCGCGAGCCGAAGAACGAGCCTATCCGCCGCAAGCCGTCGGGGCAAAAGCTGCTCAAGCGCATCCTGTTCTGCGCGTGCGCGGTGGCGGTAATTTGCGGGCTGGTCGCGGCGGGCGGCGCCATCAGCAATGCCATCCAGGAGCAGAACGAGCGGGAAGCACTGGTCGCGTCGGTGACGGCGTATGACGACAAGTACGTCCCGAACGTGTATGTGGACGGCATCCACCTCGGCGGCATGACCCGCGCGGAGGCGGAAGAGGCGGTCACGGCGCACGCGAATCAGCAGCGCGACGCGTGGAAGGTGCGCCTGATGTACGCCGGTCAGCTGGTGAGGGAAATCACGAGCGCCGACCTGAACATGACCGTCGATGTGCAGGAAGCCCTCGACGCGGCGTGGCAGCCGGGGCACACAGAAGGCGGCATTGATGCGCGCAAAGCCACGATGGACGCGCTGGCGGAAAATCCCTACGAGGGCTATTCCGCCACGCCCAGCGGCGACAATGTGGTGATTGACAACATCCTGCTCAGCATTGCGCAGCAGGCGTACATTCAGCCGGCGGATGCGCAGATTGTCTTTAATCCATCCAACTTCAGCAATCCGCTGACGATTCAGCCGGAGACGGTCGGGCGCTATATGGACACGACCGAGGCGAAAAATCAGGTGTACCAGATGATGTCGGCCCTGGTCAGCGGCGAGGTGGCGCTGACGACGCGCGAGCTTCAGCCGACCACGACCAAAGCCATGCTGGAGCCGCAGATTCAGCTGCGCGCGACGGCGTACACCCCGATTTCGACCACCAGCACGGAGAACCGCAACCTGAACATTCAGGTGGCGTTCGAGCGCATCAACGGCAAGATGCTTGCAGCGGGCGAAACATTCTCCTTCAATACGGTTGTAGGCAAGCGCACGAAGGCAAACGGCTTCTATGAAGCGATTGAGTACGCATACGGCGATCAGCGCATGGGCTACGGCGGCGGCGTGTGTCAGGCGAGCACGACGATGTACCTCGCGGCGGCGAAGGCGAACATGACGATTCTTAAGCGCGAGCCGCACTCCGACGCGGTGGGCTACACCGACTACGGCAAGGACGCGACGGTATCCGACAACCGCATTGACTTCAAGTTCCGCAACGACACGAACAGCACGATTTTCATCGTTGCGACGGTGATGAAGGACAGCCGCTACGACAAGTCGCACAAGGTGTGCGTGGTGTCGATTTACGGCGAGAGCCTCGGCAAGGGCGTGAAGTACGAGCTGGAGACGGTGACGGTGCAGACCCTGCCCGCCCCGACCGAGCCGGAATACCGCAAGGACACGAACCACACCTACGCCACCTATGTTGACCAAGAGTACACCTACCGCAAGGCAACCGACGGCTGTGTGGTGGAAAGCTACCTGGTGAAGTATGTGGGCGGCGCGGAAACCGAGCGCAAGCTGATGTACACCGACACCTACAAGGCGAAGAGCGAAATCATCTACGTCGGCACGGTGGAAAGGACAGAAGAGGGGCAGTAACCAGAGGCTTTGCCTCTGGACTCCAGCAGGGGCGCTGCCCCTGCACCCTGCAAGG
>OGWY01001544.1_pt1 | contig 17756 bp, 10 predicted proteins | sample 1576121 | NCBI WGS metagenome assembly OGWY01 (sample SAMEA3541543, study PRJEB24748) | human gut metagenome | biome: human gut; feature: human-associated habitat; material: faeces | place: China | collected 2012 | reverse complement strand
AATAGTAACACATTTATTAGTTTGTAAATGTGTCTACCTATATCAGGATAAGACAAAGAACTCCGTTCCTTTCATACTACACCTGGTTTCCATTATCTTTGTCCCCCGGACAAAGACTAAAATATCATGGAACATCCACTTTCGCAATTCAAATATTGTCCGAAATGCGGTTCAGCCCATTTCGAAGTTCATAACGAGAAGTCGAAGCAGTGCGCCGACTGCGGTTTCGTCTACTACTTCAACCCCTCTTCTGCCACCGTCGCCTTGATACTGAACGAGCGCGACGAGCTGCTGGTGTGCCGCCGCGCCAAAGAGCCTGCCAAAGGGACGTTAGACCTCCCCGGAGGCTTCATCGACATGACCGAGACCAGTGAGGAAGGCGTTGCCCGCGAAGTAAGAGAAGAAACCGGCATGAAGGTGGCAAAGGCCGAATATCTCTTCTCCCTACCCAATATTTACATCTATTCCGGCTTCCCCGTACACACGCTGGATATGTTTTTCCGTTGTACGGTGGAGGACACCTTGCACTTCGAGGCGATGGACGACGCGGCAGACCTCTTCTTCCTCCCCTTAAAAGATATCCGTACGGAAGAGTTCGGACTCGGCTCCATCCGCAAAGGAGTGGGTATCTTCCTGGAAGACATACGGAAGAACAAAAGTGAATGATTATTCGTTCCTATTATGGTATATATCCTAAAAAAGCCAAACAAGTGTAACATTTCCGGGTTAAAACCCGTATTTTTGTAAAATACCTATTTTAACAAAAGAAGATGAAACATAAAATCTCCCGAATATTGTGCACAGCACTCTGTTGCGCACCTTTACTCGCCTCAGCACAAACAAGCGAGAAGAGTACTTCTCCCAAGCGACTCTACCAGGAAGGACAGACGTTGTTCCAACAAAAGGCATACGCCGCCGCCATCTCCCCGTTGCAAGCCTATGTACGCCAGATGAATGCAGACGGCAAGCCTCTGCCCGATACCGGCGAGCGGCAAGAAGCGGAATACATGCTGGTATGCGCCGCATACGAGCTCAGAGACCCCAAAAGCATAGACCTGCTCCGCGCCTTCCTGGACGAATATCCTGATACTCCCCATGCCAACCGCATCTATGCATTAATCGCCTCCTCCTATTTCTTCGAAGGCAATTATGACGATGCCCTCGCCATGTTCAACTCTGCCCGCCTCGACCTTCTGGGTACCGAGGAGCGTGACGACATGACCTACCGCCTTGCCACCTGCTATCTGAAGACGGGCAATGTAAAGGAAGCAGCCATCTGGTTCGAGACCCTGCGCAGCACCAGCAGGAAATATGCAGCGGACTGTGCTTACTACATCTCTTATATCCGATATACCCAAGGACGGTATGACGAAGCGCTCAGCGGTTTCCTGCCTCTGCAGGACAATGCCAAGTACAAGAACCTGGTCCCCTATTACATCGCCGAAATCTACTTGCTGAAGAAACAGTACGACAAGGCGGAAATTGTAGCGCAAAATGCCTTGTCAACCCACCCCGACGGTCTGAGCTACACGCACACGGCAGAGCTGAACCGCATCCTCGGTACAGCCGAATACCATTTCGGGAAATACCACGAAGCCATAAAGTCCTTCGAGCAATACCTGGAGCACAATGCCGAATCTGCCACTCATAGAAGAGATGCCCTCTACATGCTGGGTATGTCCTATTATCAATGCGGCGTGTATTCTCAAGTTCCTGCCATCCTTGGCGAAGTGACTACCGAGAACGACGCTCTCTCCCAAAATGCCTACCTGCACATGGGACTGGCTTACCTGCAACTGGCCGACAAGACCAAGGCACGTATGGCCTTCGAGCAGGCTGCCGCTTCCAATGCCGACCCGAGAATCAAGGAACAAGCCGCCTATAACTACGCCTTATGCATTCACGAGACCTCCTATTCCGCTTTCGGCGAATCGGTGACCGTCTTTGAGAAATTCCTGAACGAATTTCCAAACTCTCCTTATGCCGAGAAAGTCAGCAACTACCTGGTGGAAGTATACATGAATACACGCAGCTATGATGCCGCACTCAAGTCCATCGACCGTATCTCCCATCCCAGCAAAGCCATTCTGGAAGCCAAACAAAAGATTCTTTTCCAACTCGGGACCCAGTCTTTTGCCAACACGCAGTTCGAACAAGCCATCGGTTACTTCAACCAAAGCGTCACGTTGGGGCAATACAACCTCCAGACCAAGGCAGACGCCCTCTACTGGCTCGGCGAGTCTTATTACCGCCTGAACCGGATGAGAGAAGCTGCCTGCAATTTCAACGAATATCTGTCACTCACCCGGCAGAGGGATACGGAGATGTTCGCCCTTGCCTACTATAACCTGGGCTACATCGCTTTCCACCAGAAAGACTATTCGACGGCAGAGAACCGTTTCCGCAACTTTGTCCAACTGGAGAAAGGTGAAAACCCGACCGCATTGGCAGATGCCTACAACCGTATCGGTGACTGCAACCTGCACGTCCGCCGCTTCGACGAGGCCAAGCAATACTATACAAAAGCAGAAAGTCTGGGAACACCTGCCGGAGACTACTCTTACTATCAGCTGGCCCTTGTAGCCGGCCTGCAAAAAGACTATTCCGGAAAGGTTACTTTACTGGACCGTCTTGCCGTCAAATATCCCAATTCGCCTTATGCCATCAATGCCCTTTACGAAAAAGGGCGCTCCTACGTACAGAGCAACAACAACCCCCAAGCTATCGCCGCCTTCCGCGAATTGCTCGGCAAGTATCCCGAGAGTCCCGTCAGCCGTAAAGCCGCTGCCGAAATCGGTCTGCTTTACTACCAGAACGATGACTATGACCGTGCCATAGAAGCCTACAAGCATGTGGTCACCCAATATCCCGGAAGCGAGGAAGCCCGCCTTGCCATGCGCGACTTGAAGTCCATCTATGTAGATGCCAACCGCGTGGACGAGTTTGCCGCCCTCGCCGCCCAGATGCCGGGCGAAATCCGCTTCGAACCCAGTGAGCAAGACTCGCTGACTTACATCGCTGCCGAAAAGATATACATGAAAGGCGAGTCCGCACCTGCCAAAGAGAGCTTCACCCGCTATCTGCAAAGTTTCCCGGGAGGCGCTTTCAGCCTGAATGCGCACTACTATCTCTGCGTCATAGGCAAAGAGCAGAAAGATGACGAGGCGGTATTGGAACATGCCGGAAAACTGCTGGAATACCCCGATAACCCATATTCTGAAGAGGCTTTGCTGATGCATGGAGAAATTCTGTTCAACCGCCAGCAATATGCCCTGGCATTGGCCGACTACAAGAAATTGCAGGCCAAAGCCACCACGGCAGAGCGCCGCCAGCTTGGCGCTATCGGTGTACTGCGCTGTGGAGCACTGATGCATGATGATGCGGAAGTCATCAACGCCGCCACAGCCTTGCTTGCCGAAGCCAAGCTGTCTCCGGAGCTCCGGAACGAGGCGTTGTACTACCGTGCCAAGGCATACCTCAACCAGAAAGCCGACAAGAAGGCAATGGATGACCTTCAGCTGCTGGCCAAAGACACCCGTACCCTTTATGGAGCCGAAGCCAAATATCTGGTGGCATTACAATGGTACAACGCCGGTAATTATGCCTCTGCAGAAAAGGAAATCCTTAATTTCATCGACCAAAGCACACCGCATGCCTACTGGCTGGCACGCAGTTTCATCCTTCTGTCTGATGTATATGTAGCCATGGACAAGAAGCTCGATGCACGCCAATACCTATTGAGCCTGCAGCAGAACTACCAGGCCGATGACGATATAGCAAGCATGATTAACGAAAGACTGGAGAAATTGAAGTAAGAAATATAGCACATTATGAAAAAGATACAATATATCCTCGCAGGAACTATGCTTGTCTCCCTCTCTTTGGGAGCACAAGCCCAGACACAACCCCAAGACACCACCATGAACCGTACGGTAGTCGTGGAACAAGAATATAATCCGGACATCATGGATGCCTCCAAAGTGAACGTGCTTCCCAAGGTGGAACCTCCTACCGTCAGCAAAAAGGCGGTGGAATATGACGCCACCCTGATGCCGGCAACCCATATCCCGGCAGGTATCATGCAAGCCTATACCGGAAAAGAGACGCAGGCGAAAGCGCTGCCCGGATATGTACGCTTGGGATACGGTAACTACGGTAACCTCGATGTACGCGCCAACTACCTCTTCTCTTTATCCCCCAAAGACCGCCTCAACCTGACATTCACAATGGATGGCATGGATGGCAAACTGGACTTGCCGGATAATGGCGGGAAGTGGAATTCATTCTACTACCGTACCCATGCTGCCATGGATTATGTACATGCCTTCAGCAAAGTCGATTTGAATATTGCCGGAAAGTTCAACCAAAGCAATTTCAACTTCCTGCCCGACTTCGTCAGCAACAAACAGAAATTCGTTTCGGGTGATGTACATTTCGGGGTAAGTTCCACGAGCGACGATATGCCTCTCCAATTCCGTGCCGAAACCAATTTGTTGGTCTACCAGCGCCAACACGACCTCATGGTGAGCAATATCAAAGAAAATATCGTGCGTACCAAAGCCGATGTCACCGGTTCCATCTCCGATGAGCAGACCATCGGCATGGCTTTTGCCATGGACAATACATTCTACAGCGACGGACGTTTCGAGAATCACACCGACGTAGACTTCAATCCATACTATCTCTTTCAGAATGACGACTGGAAAATACGTCTCGGCGCACACGTCGACCTGGCTTTCGGTTTCGGCAAGAAGTTCCGCGCCGCTCCCGACGTAGAAATACAATACATCTTCTCGGACAGCTACATCCTCTACGCACAAGGTAAGGGAGGACGGCTACAGAACGATTTCCGCCGTCTGGAAACCATTACGCCTTATGGCATTACAAACCAGCAGCTTGACAATACCTACGAACAGCTCAACGCAGCCGTCGGCTTCAAGGCAAGCCCGGTCAGCGGATTGTGGTTCAACCTATACGGCGGGTATCAAGATTTGAAAAACGACCTGATTGACACTCCGACTGTCAAGTCCGACGGGATAAGCAATGTTTTCCTCACAGAAGACACCAAGAACCTCTACGCCGGAGCCGACCTGAGCTACAACTACAAGGATGTTTTCTATCTCGCCGCCAATGCCGTCTATCGCCATTGGACAACGGACTCAGACGGTTCTGATGTCGTAGTAAGTTTCAAACCGGCCGTAGAAGGCAATCTCAATCTCAAGGTACGCCCCATCTCCCCACTGCTTGTCGGCATCGGCTATCAGCACATCTCACGCCAAGGCGTGGAGGGCAACAAGGCGGACCCCGTCAGCAATCTCTATCTGAACGGCAGCTACGAACTCTTCAAAGGTATCTCCGTGTATGCGCGCGTGAACAACTTGCTGAACAAAGATTACCAGTACTACTGGGGATACCCTTCAGAAGGTCTCAGTTTCTTAGGCGGAGTAAGCTTCCTCTTTTAATAGAGGCAGCACAAGCCGAAGCTCTAATTTGAACAAAAAAGGTCATTTTTGCTAAATTCTCCTTATATTATAAGGTGGGAAGAATCTTTTTTTCCTACTTTTGCGGGCGAATTCAGTGGCGGGAGTCACTAAAAAACAGAAATTTATGCAGAAAAACCTTGTCATAGTCGAGTCTCCGGCGAAAGCAAAAACCATCGAGAAATTCCTTGGAAAAGATTTCAAAGTCCTTTCCAGCTACGGCCATATACGTGATTTGAAGAAAAAAGAATTCAGTATTGACGTAGACAAAGACTTCAAACCGCATTACGAGATACCGGCGGATAAAAAGAAACTCGTAACCCAGCTGAAAGAAGAAGCCGAGCAGGCAGAAACCGTATGGCTGGCTTCCGATGAGGACCGCGAAGGGGAAGCCATCGCATGGCACTTGTACGAAGTGCTGAAACTGAAACCGGAACACACCAGACGTATCGTCTTCCATGAAATCACCAAAGGTGCCATCCTGAAAGCGATAGAAAATCCCCGTGACATTGACATCAACCTGGTCGATGCCCAGCAAGCCCGACGTATCCTGGACCGTATCGTAGGTTTTGAACTTTCACCGGTATTGTGGAAGAAAGTGAAACCTGCCCTTTCTGCAGGCCGTGTACAGTCCGTAGCCGTCCGTCTCATTGTAGAGCGCGAACGCGAGATACATGCATTCCAAACCGAAGCATCCTACCGTGTTACCGCCGTATTCCTCGTTCCGGACACTGACGGCAAAACAGTGGAAATGAAAGCCGAACTGGCGCACCGGCTCAAGACAAAGGCAGAAGCTCGGAAATTGCTGGAGAGCTGTAAAGCAGCTACGTTTACCATCAGCGACATCACTACCCGTCCGCTGAAGAAAACTCCCGCCGCCCCGTTCACCACCTCTACCTTGCAGCAGGAGGCTGCCCGCAAACTGGGATTCACCGTGGCACAGACCATGATGGTGGCGCAACGTCTGTACGAATCCGGATTGATAACCTACATGCGTACCGACTCCGTCAACCTTTCCGAACTTGCCGTCAACGCCAGCCGTGAAACCATCTCCAACCTGATGGGCGAACGTTACGTACACAACCGCCACTTCGCCACCAAGATCAAAGGAGCGCAAGAAGCCCACGAAGCTATCCGCCCCACCTATATGGAGAATGCCAAGATAGAAGGTACCCCGCAGGAAAGAAAGCTGTACGACCTCATCTGGAAACGTACCATCGCCTCGCAGATGGCAGATGCCGAAGTGGAAAAGACAACCGTAACCATTGCTATCAGCAACGAGACGGAGACTTTCACTGCAACCGGCGAAGTGGTGAAATTCGACGGTTTCCTCCGTGTCTACCGCGAATCATACGATGATGACGTAGAAACCCAGGAAGATGAGGCACGCCTACTGCCCCCTCTGAAAAAAGGACAGAAGCTCGAACATGAAGGTATCACCGCTACCGAACGTTTCACCCAACACCCTCCCCGCTACACGGAAGCAAGCCTTGTGCGCAAATTGGAGGAACTGGGTATCGGACGTCCGTCTACCTATGCTCCTACCATTTCCACCATCCAGCAACGTGAATACGTGATAAAAGGAGAAAAAGCTGGTGAAGAACGCACCTACAATGTGCTTAACCTGCAGGGTAATGAAATAACGGACAACAACCATACAGAAATCACCGGAGCTGAAAAGTCAAAACTGATGCCGACAGACACCGGTATTGTGGTCAATGACTTCCTGATAGAGTACTTCCCGGACATCCTTGACTACAACTTCACTGCGAGCGTCGAAAAGCAATTCGACGAAATAGCCGAAGGTGACAAGCAATGGACCGCCATTCTGAAAACATTCTATAAAAAATTCCATCCTTCAGTAGAAAACACGCTTGCCGCGAAAACCGCCCACAAGGCAGGCGAACGGATTCTGGGAACAGACCCCGTCAGCGGAAAGCAAGTGTCTGTAAAAATCGGACGTTTCGGCCCAGTAGCACAGATAGGTACTGCCGAAGATGAGGAAAAGCCCCGTTTCGCTCAGGTGAAAAAAGAAATGTCCATCGAGACCATTACGCTGGAAGAAGCGCTGGAGCTGTTCAAACTTCCCCGTACTCTCGGAAAGTACGAAGGTAAGAATGTAGTCGTAGGTGCGGGACGTTTCGGACCTTATATCCAGAACAACGGCTTGTATGCCTCGTTACCCAAGACAATGGACCCAATGACTGTTACGCTGGAAGAAGCTATTGAACTTTTGCAAAAGAAACAAGAAGCAGAAGCCCAGAAACATATCAAGAAGTTTGAGGAAGAACCGGAACTGGAAATCCTGAATGGACGCTATGGCCCTTACATCGCTTATAAAGGCAGCAACTACAAGATTCCTAAAGACATCATCCCTCAAGACCTGAACCTTCAAGCTTGTCTGGAAATTGTGAAACTGCAAAGCGACAAGGATACGGGCAAGTCTAAGCGGACTGCAAAGGCGGTGAAAGCAACGAAAACGACTAAAACAACCGCCAAGGCAACTGCCAAAACAAGCAAGACAAAATAGGACTTAGTCTACACGTATAAAATGGGAGAAAGGAGACGATAATTTAAACTTCTATTATTTATACCACAAGAATAAATATTGCACTATAAAAGAATAAGCCCGAAGAAGTATCTTCGGGCTTATTCTTTTATAGTGCGATGTTTACATCCTATCCGGCACCTCAATACCCAGCAATCCCATACCTAAGCGTACCACCTTGGCTACATTCTCGGACAATGCAAGGCGGAATACCTTCACTGCTTCGTTCTCCTCACGCAAAATGCTGAAGTCATGGTAGAACTGGTTATATTCCTTCACAAGGTCATACGTATAGTTTGCAATGATGGACGGACTGTAATCCTCACCTGCCTGCTTCACAATAGCGGCAAAGTCGGCAACCATCTGTATCAGTCCCTCTTCCTTCTCACTCAGTTCAATGCCGGCAGGTAACTGGGCAGGGATTTCGATACCGGCCTCTTTTGCCTTGCGGAGAACAGACTGGATACGTGCATAAGTATATTGGATGAACGGCCCCGTATTACCATTAAAGTCGATGGACTCTTTTGGATTGAATGTCATGTTCTTGCGGGCATCCACTTTCAGGATGAAGTACTTTAAGGCACCCAGACCAACGATACGGGCGATATTGTCTGCCTCTTCCTTTGTCAGACCATCCAGCTTACCCAGTTCATTGCTGGTTTCCTTGGCTGTATCAATCATCTCCGCCATCAGGTCGTCAGCATCAACTACTGTACCTTCGCGGCTCTTCATCTTGCCCTCGGGAAGTTCCACCATACCGTAAGAGAAGTGCACCAACCCTTTACCCCATTCGAAGCCCAGTTTGTCGAGCAGGATGGACAATACCTGGAAATGGTAATTCTGTTCGTTGCCTACCACATAAATCATCTTGTCGATGGGATAATCTGCAAAGCGGAGTTTGGCAGTACCTATATCCTGCGTCATGTAGACGGATGTACCGTCCGCACGCAACAGCAGCTTGTGGTCCAACCCCTCACCCGTGAGGTCTGCCCATACAGAGCCATCTTCTTTCCGGTAGAAGAAGCCTTTCTCCAGGCCCTCCATTACCTTCTCCTTACCTTCGAGGTACGTGTTTGATTCGTAATATATCTTATCAAAAGTTACACCCATCATACGGTAAGTCTCGTCAAAACCTGCATACACCCAGTCGTTCATCTTCTTCCAGAGCGCACGTACTTCCGGGTCATTGGCCTCCCACTTTACCAGCATTTCACGAGCCTCCTTCATCAAAGGAGATTCAGCTTCCGCCTTGGCTTTGGCTTCTTCCTCATTCATGCCTTCGCTTTGGAACTTGGCCATCAGTTCTTTCACTTCCGCTTTATAATGCTTGTCGAAGGAAACATAGTAATCGCCAATCAAGTGGTCTCCCTTCTTGCCGGATGATTCGGGAGTTTCACCATTCCCGTACTTCTGCCATGCCAACATGGACTTGCAGATATGAATTCCACGGTCATTGACAATATTTGTCTTTACTACCTTATTACCGTTGGCAGCCACTATATTAGCCAGCGCATTTCCCAAAAGATTATTGCGTACATGACCCAAATGAAGCGGTTTGTTGGTGTTAGGAGAAGAATACTCAATCATCACCAATGGAGAGTTGTCAGTAGCAGCCATGATACCGTACTGCTTGTCCGCATGAATGCCATTCAACAATTCTATCCACGCAGAGGAGGCAATGGTCAGGTTCAGGAAGCCCTTGATGACATTAAATGCTGCAACCGAAGGCTCGTTTGCCTGCAAGTATTCACCGATTTCCTGGGCCGTCTGCTCCGGTCCTTTCTTGGACATACGGAGGAAAGGGAATACAACCAGCGTGAGGTGTCCCTCAAATTCTTTCTTGGTTTTCTGCAACTGCACTTGTGCGGCAGGAACATCCTGTCCGTAAAGCGCTTTCAGTCCGCCGATGACGGACGATACCAGTTTCTGTTCTATATTCATGATTCAAATGTATTTTCCTGCGTGCAAAGATAGCGTAAACCGAAATCAGTACAAAACAAGCAGGCTTGTTTTTATGGCCTCACAAGATATTCAACATACAAAGAGGGGACGCTCTTTGTAAAACGTCCCCTCTTTGTATGTTGAGTATACTGTTCTTATTCAGCTGTCAATTCCGTACCTGGTTTGAATTTAACAACTTTCTTTGCAGCAATCTCGATAGGCTTTTTAGTAGAGGGGTTGATACCCATACGCGCTCCTCTTTCCACCACACTGAAAGTTCCAAAACCAACCAATGATACTTTATCACCGGCCTTCATTGCCTTAGTGACTGACGCGATAAATGCATCCAATGCTTTCTTTGAATCAGTCTTTGACAAACCAGACTCCGCTGCCATAGCGCTAATAAGTTCCGCCTTATTCATAATGCTTAAAATTAATTAATATGTTACACAAAAGATATTTTTACTTTTCATCACAAACCTCCACAAAAATAGAGCAATATTTCTGAATATCAAATAAAAACATTAAAAAAATATTGGAAAACAACGAAAAAGAAGGAATAGAATCTGCTTTTTCTGTTATAGAACAGAATTTATTCGTATTTTTGCCGGAGAAAGCAAAAACAGACAACTGTTTTTGAACTGTAAAATGAATTGAAACAACAGATTATGAATACTATACCTACTGTAACCAAAAACCTTTTAATCATTAATGTGCTGATGTTTTTGGGCACCATTGTCGCCCAAAGCTACGGCATCGACCTCGCCCAATATCTGGGATTGCATTTTTTCCTTGCCGAAGATTTCAATGCAGCACAATTGATAACATATATGTTCATGCACGCCGGATTCGCGCACATATTTTTCAACATGTTTGCTGTATGGATGTTCGGACGTATTTTAGAGCAGGTATGGGGGCCAAAACGATTTCTGTTCTACTATCTGGTGTGCGGTATAGGAGCCGGAATTATCCAGGAGGTGGTACAGTATATTCATTATGAGACAGTACTTTCCGCCTATGACAGCGTAAATACTGGCATGGCCATCATCCCGATGGAGGAATATCTCAATATGATGACTACCGTGGGAGCTTCGGGAGCAGTATACGCCATTCTGCTGGCATTCGGCATGTTGTTCCCCAACCAGCAAATGTTCATCTTCCCGTTACCGGTTCCCATCAAGGCCAAATATTTTGTTATCGGATATGCCTTGATTGAACTTTATGCCGGATTTGCAAACAGTGCAGGAGACAATGTGGCTCACTTCGCACATCTGGGTGGTATGGTATTCGGCTTTATCCTGATTATGTACTGGAGAAAAAAGAACAGAGGAAATGGCTACTATTATAACTGATTTGAAAGAAACCTTCCGTAGGGGGAACATTTATATCCAACTGATTTACATCAATGTAGCGGTATTCATACTTACTACGCTAACCGAAGTCATGTTCCAGTTGTTCAACCGGAGCATAGCAGGCGTATTCGAATGGTTGGAACTGCCGGCATCAGTCATACGCTTCATCCTGCAACCATGGTCACTACTGACATATATGTTCATGCATGCAGGATTCATGCACATTCTTTTCAATATGCTGTGGCTTTACTGGTTCGGTGCACTGTTCCTGAGTTTCTTCTCTGCAAAGCATCTCCGGGGTGTATACATTCTGGGAGGAATTTGCGGCGGTCTGCTCTATATGGCCGCCTATAACATTTTCCCGTATTTCCGTCCCATGACAGACTATTCTTTCATGCTGGGTGCTTCTGCCTCTGTACTTGCCATTGTAGCCGCCACCGCCTATCGCGAGCCCAACTATCCGATACGGCTACTGCTGTTCGGAACCATCCGGCTGAAATACCTGGCACTCATCGTTATAGGCACCGATTTACTGTTCATCACCTCCAGCAATGCCGGTGGACACATCGCACATTTAGGAGGTGCGCTGGCAGGGGTATGGTTTGCCGCCAGCCTCAGCAAAGGTAGTGACCTGACCTCATGGATAAACAAATGTCTGGATACCTTAGTTTCCATCGTCAACTTCAAACCCAGAAAGCCGAAAATGAAAGTACACTACGGTACTGGCAAACAAAAAGATTATGATTACAACGCACGGAAAAAAGCCCAATCCGACGAGATAGACCGCATTCTCGACAAATTAAAGAAATCGGGATACGAAAGCCTTACTACAGAGGAAAAGAAAAGCTTGTTCGACGCGAGTAAACGTTAAACCAATGGAAAATGGAAAACGGAAAATGAAAAATGAGAATATAACCGCCACTCTTATTTTCAGTTTTCACCTTTCAATTTTCAACTATTATAATGAAGCATCTCGGTAATTTTGTCGCTCTCCTGATTTTAGCGGTCAATGCCTTATTTACGGGCCTATTACTGTTCACCGCCTATAGTCCGCACATCCAGCCGGTCACACATCCGGTGCAATCGTGCCTGGGGCTGACATTTCCCGTGTTCCTGATGATAAATGCCGGCTTCCTCATTTTTTGGCTGGTCATCCAGCGCTATAGGTCGGCTTTGCTGCCCCTAATAGGGATGTTGCTCTGCTATTCGCAGATACGCACCTATCTGCCCATCAACTTCCATACAGACCACTTACCGGAAACAAGTATCAAACTGCTCTCCTACAACATTATGGGATTTGACGGTGCCGCCAAACAAGATGGCAAAAACCCGATATTGACCTATTTGAAGGAAAGTGGCGCCGATATCCTCTGTCTGCAGGAATATTCCACAGTACAATCCTCAAAGCATCTTTCGCAAAAAGACGTAGAGCGGGAACTCAAGGCATATCCATACCACCGCATCAACACAGTGGGTAGCGGAAAGGGACATACCAACAAGATAGCATGTTACTCTAAATTTCCGATTCTCTCGTCACGCATATTGGATTATCCCAGCGAATACAACGGTTCGGTACTCTATGAAATCAAGATTGGGGAAGACACGGTTACCCTCATCAACAATCATCTGGAGTCCAACAAGCTGACCAAAGCAGATAAAGTCGTGTACGAAGACATGCTGAAATCTCCCGAAAAGGAAAAAGTGAAAAGCGGCGCACGCCTGCTCATACGCAAGCTGGCAGAAGCATCGGCCATCCGTGCCCCGCAGGCTGACACTATTGCACATGAAATAGCCGCTTCACCGCATCCTTACATTATTGTATGCGGCGATTTCAACGATACCCCCATCTCCTATACCCACCGCACCATCGCCCAGGATTTGGACGACGCATTCACCCAATCAGGACGGGGGCTGGGCATCTCCTACAACCAGAACAGATTCTATTTCCGGATAGACAACATACTGACAAGCAAGAACCTGAGAGCCTACAATTGTACAGTAGACCGCTCCATCAAAGAGTCAGACCACTATCCGATATGGTGCTATATCACTAAGAGATATTGAAAATTAATACTTAAACATTTAATACTTAGAAAACAATGTTCAAAAAATGTATTCTAATTTTAGCAGCAAGTTGTATGATGTACTCCTGTGCCACCCAGACGGAAAGCAATCCGTTCCTTACTGAGTTTCAAACACCCAATGGCGTGCCTCCATTCGATAAAATCAAGTTGGAGCACTATGAACCCGCATTCCAGAAAGGTATAGAAGAGCAGAACGCCAATATCCAAGCCATCATTGACAATACGGAAGCCCCTACTTTCGAAAATGTCATTGTTGCCCTCGACAACAGCTCTCCCACCCTGGACCGTGTAGGCGGTGTATTTTTCAACCTGACGGAGGCCGAAACTACCGATGAACTGACAGCCCTTTCCATGAAACTGGCTCCGACATTGGCCGAACACGAAGACAACATCTCCCTCAACCAGGAGCTTTTCAAGAAAGTGGATGCTGTCTACAGCCAGAAAGATGCTCTCGGCCTGACCCGCGAACAACAAAGGCTGCTGGAAAAAACCCATAAGAAATTTATCCGTTCCGGTGCCAATCTTCCGGCCGACAAACAAGCCCGTCTGCGTGAAATCAACAAGCAGCTTTCCACACTTGGAATCACGTTCAGCAACAACATCCTGAACGAAAACAACGACTTCAAGCTTTATGTAGGAAAAGAGGAGGACCTCGCCGGACTTCCCCAATGGTTCCGCGAAAGCGCCATGGCTGAAGCCCGTGCCACCGGACAGGAAGGCAAATGGCTGTTTACCCTCCATAATGCAAGCCGCCTGCCTTTCCTCCAATACTCCGCCAACCGGCCGCTACGCGAACAGATGTACAAGGCCTACATCAACCGCGGCAATAACAATGACAAGAACGACAACAAGAAAATCATTGCCGACATCGTACGCCTGAGACTTGAAAAGGCGCAACTGCTGGGTTTCGACTGTTACTCCAACTTTGTATTGGACAATACAATGGCAAAGAATTCCACCGCCGTGATGGACTTCCTCAACAACTTGTGGAGTTATGCACTCCCCAAAGCAAAAGCCGAAGCAGCCGAACTGCAAAAGCTGATGGACAAGGAAGGCAAAGGAGAGAAACTGGAAGCATGGGATTGGTGGTACTACACCGAAAAACTCCGTAAGGAGAAATATAACCTCGAAGAAGAAGAGATTAAGCCCTACTTCAAACTGGAAAACGTACGTGAAGGCGCCTTTACCGTTGCCAATAAGCTCTATGGCATCACGCTGACAAAGCTCGAAGGTATCCCCGTCTATCATCCCGATGTAGAAGTGTTTGAAGTGAAAGCCGCAGACGGCTCACAAGTAGGTATCTTCTATGTAGATTACTTCCCCCGTCCCGGCAAAAGCGGTGGTGCCTGGATGAGCAATTACCGCGAACAACAAGGCAGCATACGTCCATTGGTATGCAACGTATGCAGCTTCACCAAGCCCGTAGGCGACACTCCTTCCCTGCTGACTATCGACGAAGTGGAAACTTTGTTCCATGAATTCGGCCATGCCCTGCACGGATTATTGACCCAATGCCAGTATAAAGGTACTTCAGGCACCAATGTCGTACGCGACTTCGTGGAACTCCCCTCTCAAATCAACGAGCATTGGGCTACCGAACCCGAAGTGTTGAAAATGTATGCCAAGCATTACAAGACCGGCGAAGTCATTCCCGACAGCCTGATTGAAAAGATACTGAACCAGAAAACATTCAACCAGGGTTTCATGACTACCGAATTGCTGGCCGCCGCCATCCTCGACATGAACCTGCATAACCTGACTGATACCGAAGGTCTTGATGTCGTTGCATACGAAAAAGAAGCGATGGACCAACTGGGGCTGATTCCGGAAATAGCTCCCCGCTACCGTACCACATACTTCAACCACATCATCGGCGGTTATGCTGCAGGCTACTACAGCTATCTCTGGGCCAATGTTCTGGACAACGATGCCTTCGAAGCTTTCAAGGAACACGGTATCTTCGACAAGCAGACAGCCGACCTCTTCCGCCAGAATGTTCTGGAAAAAGGAGACAGCGAAGACCCGATGACTCTCTATAAAAACTTCAGAGGAACTGAGCCTCAATTAGACCCGATGTTAAAAAATCGCGGTATGAAGTAAGATTTGTGAAAAAAAAGCTATATTTGCAGCCTTGTATGCAACAGAATTTAATTAAAAAGTAATCATAATAAACTAAAAGTAACATGCAAAACAAAGGATTTGTAAGGGTTTTTGCGATATTGCTCACACTGGTGTGTGTGTTCTATCTCTCCTTCTCTTTTGTAACTCGCCATTACACAAATAAGGCCAAAGAGTTTGCAAAAGGCGATGTGAAAGTAGAGCAGGACTACCTCGATTCTCTGGCTAATGAGAAAGTGTATTTCGGCAATTGGACGCTGAAACAATGTCGTGAGATGGAAGTCAGTTTAGGTTTGGACTTGAAGGGTGGTATGAACGTCATCCTTGAAGTTTCCGTACCCGATGTCATCAAAGTATTGGCTGACAACAAGACTGACGAAGCATTCAACCAAGCATTGGCCACTGCCGCCAAGCAAGCTACCACAAGCCAGGATGACGTGATCACCCTATTCGTCAGAGAGTATCACAAGCTTGCTCCGGGTGCTCCTCTTTCACAACTGTTCGCAACCCAACAATTAAAAGACAAGGTAACTCAGAAATCTACCGACGCGGAAGTTGAGAAAGTATTGCGCGAAGAAGTAAAGGCAGCTGTTGACAACTCCTACAATGTACTTCGTACCCGTATCGACCGTTTCGGTGTAGTTCAGCCCAATATCCAGAGTCTGGAAGACAAAATGGGCCGTATCATGGTAGAACTTCCGGGTATCAAAGAACCTGAACGTGTAAGAAAATTATTACAAGGTTCCGCCAATCTGGAATTCTGGGAAACATACACAGCAAAAGACGTTACTCCCTATCTGCAAGCTGCCGACACCAAGTTGCGTGCCATCGTTGCAAGCGAAACTCCGGCAGAAGAGGCAGACAGCGCAGCTACCGAAGCTCCTGCCGTAGCCCAAGCTACCAGCACAGCCGACAGTCTTGCCGCTGCTTTAAAGGGTGAAAACAAGACACAAACCGCTGACCTTGCACAAATAAAGAAAGAACACCCGCTGTTCGCAATCTTGCAAGTCAACCCCAGCGGACAAGGTCCTGTTGTAGCCTATGCCAACTACAAGGATACAGCTGAAATCAACAGATACCTTTCCATGCCGGAAGTTCAAGCCGAAATGCCGAAAGACTTGCGTCTGAAATGGGGAGTATCTCCTTATGAATATGATCCGAAAGCTCAGACTTTCGAACTTTATGCCATCCGTTCTACAGAACGTAACGGCAAGGCGCCTCTGGAAGGTGATGTAGTGGTTAGCGCCAAAGACGAATACGACCATTACGGTAAACCTGCCGTAAGTATGTCCATGAACACTGACGGTGCACGCCGTTGGGCTCAGCTCACCAAGCAGAATATCGGCAAGAGCATCGCTATCGTGCTGGACGGTTACGTTTACTCCGCACCGAACGTAAACAATGAAATCACTGGTGGTAACTCACAGATTACCGGTCACTTTACTCCGGAACAAGCAAAAGACTTGGCAAACGTATTGAGATCAGGTAAGATGCCGGCTCCCGCACATATCGTACAAGAAGACATCGTTGGTCCTTCACTGGGACAAGCTTCCATCAATGCCGGTATCATGTCATTCATCGTAGCATTGATTCTGCTGATGGTTTACATGTGCTCCATGTACGGATTCATTCCGGGTATGGTGGCCAACGGCGCTCTGGTGCTGAACTTGTTCTTCACGTTGGGTATCCTTTCTTCTTTCCAGGCAGCATTGACGATGTCCGGTATTGCCGGTATGGTGTTGGCGCTGGGTATGGCTGTGGATGCCAACGTATTGATTTACGAGCGTACCAAAGAAGAACTCCGTGCAGGCAAGGGTGTGAAGAAAGCATTGGCTGACGGTTACTCCAACGCCTTCTCTGCTATCTTCGACTCCAACTTGACGTCTATCATCACCGGTATCATCCTGTTCAACTTCGGTACAGGTCCTATCCGCGGTTTTGCCACTACACTGATTATCGGTATCTTGATTTCGTTCTTTACTGCCGTGTTCATGACACGTCTGTTCTATGATTATTTCATGGGCAAAGACAAATTGCTGAACCTGACATTCTCTTCCAAGATTTCCAAGAACCTAATGGCGAACGTACACTTCGACTTCATGGGCAGAAACAAGCTGTGGTTGACCATCACCGGAGCTGCCGTAGTTGTATGCATCGCTTTCCTCGCTACCCGTGGACTGAGCCAGAGCATCGACTTCACCGGTGGACGTAACTTCAAGGTACAGTTTGAGAA
>OGWY01001539.1_pt1 | contig 17785 bp, 15 predicted proteins | sample 1576121 | NCBI WGS metagenome assembly OGWY01 (sample SAMEA3541543, study PRJEB24748) | human gut metagenome | biome: human gut; feature: human-associated habitat; material: faeces | place: China | collected 2012 | reverse complement strand
GTGCGGTTTTATTATGGGTCGCGAATCGTCTCGATTTGCCGCTGCTGCCGGTGATTTTCCCTACGCAGCTGATATTGCGCATTGAATGTCCGGATGGCGAAATTTGGCTGATTAATCCTTTTAACGGTGAATCGTTAAGCGAACATATGCTGGATGTGTGGTTAAAGGGAAATATCAGCCCGTCGGCGGAACTGTTTTATGAAGACCTTGATGAAGCTGATAACATTGAGGTAATCCGCAAATTGCTGGATACACTCAAAGCTTCGTTGATGGAAGAAAATCAGATGGAGCTGGCGTTACGCACCAGCGAAGCTTTATTACAATTCAACCCTGAAGATCCCTATGAAATTCGCGATCGCGGGTTGATTTATGCGCAACTGGATTGCGAACACGTTGCGTTGAACGATTTAAGTTATTTCGTTGAACAGTGTCCGGAAGACCCGATCAGCGAAATGATCCGTGCGCAAATAAATAACATCGCGCATAAACATATTGTGCTGCATTAATTAATCGACATTTTACTCAAGATTAAGGCGATCCTATGAAACAAAAAGTGGTTAGCATTGGTGACATCAACGTAGCAAATGACCTGCCGTTCGTACTGTTTGGCGGTATGAACGTGTTGGAATCTCGCGATCTGGCGATGCGCATTTGCGAGCACTACGTAACTGTGACCCAGAAACTGGGTATCCCTTACGTGTTCAAAGCCTCTTTTGACAAAGCCAACCGCTCCTCCATCCACTCTTATCGTGGACCGGGCCTGGAAGAAGGGATGAAAATCTTCCAGGAGTTGAAGCAGACTTTTGGCGTGAAAATTATCACCGACGTTCACGAACCAAGTCAGGCACAGCCCGTTGCTGATGTCGTGGATGTGATTCAGTTGCCGGCGTTTCTTGCTCGCCAGACTGACCTGGTTGAAGCCATGGCGAAAACCGGTGCGGTAATTAACGTCAAGAAACCACAGTTTGTCAGCCCGGGACAGATGGGTAATATCGTTGATAAATTCAAAGAAGGCGGCAACGAAAAAGTGATTCTTTGCGATCGCGGTGCTAACTTCGGCTATGACAACCTGGTTGTCGATATGCTGGGCTTCAGCATCATGAAGAAAGTGTCTGGTAATTCGCCGGTGATTTTCGACGTTACCCACGCACTGCAATGTCGCGATCCATTTGGCGCAGCTTCCGGCGGTCGCCATCGACGCCAAGGACGAGGGCATTCTCGCCCGGAACACGGTCGATGCCATGCGCGTCGGCGCGGTTTACGGTGCCGCGTCGCTCGTGGACGGCATGGTCGAACGCTTTGCGGAGCGTGTCGCTCCAGTGTCCGTATTCCGAGCCGATGGCAGCAGAAATAGTATCTGCTTCCGTTTCGCAGATAAGTCCTGTGCCGTTGGCATCCATGATATTTTGCAGAATACCTGTTCCGGTGTTATTGCCAGAGATGAGAAACATTCTGTTTTTGGGCATTTGGGGAGCTTCCACTTTGCTACGCTCTTTTCCCATGACGTCGTAGGCGGCTTTCTCTTTTTTGTAAGCCTTGACCTCTGTCGCTACTTGTTGGCGGATCTCGTCATGGATAGGTTCGACGAGCAGACGGATAAGCGAAAGAATTCCCTTACCCGAGGCAGAAGGAGCCACGATAAAACTTTGCAGGCAAGGAGACTGGAGTTTGCCGGCGTATGGACATCTCACATATCGTTCCATGCTGGCACCTATGGCAGTCAATGCTCCAATCAGCATGACGTCACGCTGGGTAGGGCTGGTGGCATAGCTCATGATGAGCAAGAGGATTTTCGGCCAGTCCGCTTCGGGGAAAGTGGGCAATGGCTGGTTCGGGTCACTACCGTTCAGCAGCTCTTCGGATTCGTCCGGTTCGTCATTCTCCACCTTATTATATACGTGTGCGTGTGTGAGAACTTTGGACGGTGTATTTTCCGTATTTTCTGTATTTCTACGGTTGTTCATAACTTCCGTATTACAGAGTTTCACATTTGCCATTTCGGCAAGATGGAAAGCCGTACCCAGGTGTACTTCCCCATGCCGGGTAGTGAGAGCATTGGAGAATATCCGTTCGGCATGTTCACGTTGGTACTTGGCGGATATCCGGCACAAACGGTGGAAAAACTCGCGTCCCGCTTCTCCGCAATCTGTTGCGATGGCAAACGCCAGTTGTACATATTCAGCATAGGTAGGAGCAATATCCGCTCCTGCAGTTTCAACCGCTTCAGTGAGGCGGCGTAAAGATTCAATATCAGTCATTATTTTGATTTATGATTTATAATTTATGATTTATGGTTATTCGTTGGTGGCTCTAAATAATGCTCCCGGGTCATGGCAAAGGAAGCAGGATCTCACAATGTCTTTACCGGAAAAGTCCACGCCTTTTTTCTTTTCTCCGAAAGGAGGAGGTGTTCCTGTACCATAGATCATCACAGTGTATAACATTGCTAACTTCATTTTTTCCGTAATACAGTTTGCGTCATCGGCCATGGGTAAATGATTATAGGGTATGAAGGCTTTTACGCCCCGTCCGCTAGGACTGATAAACGTGAGCACAGGGTGGAGAAGAGGATCATTGAACAACGTCTTACGCATCTCCACTGCTTCCTGATAGGAGGTGAGATAGTCTATATCTACTACTGTTAGGAGGGAAGGATCTATGAGGCATTTGCTGCTGCGACGCGAGAATGTACCACAGGGAGTCACGTATGGTAATAGTGATGCTTTTGCCGTCCGTATATCTTCGGAGTTGCGTACTTGTTCGGTCAGAACTTTGAGATTCTCGTTGCAGGTAATCATTTGAAAGACTTGCTCTACGGAGACTTCGCAGCAGGGAATAAGCGTAGGAGGAGTAACTAGTTGTCCGTGTTCGTCTTTAATGGGCGCAATGGGAGGCATGAAATAAGACATTCTAAAATCGTTTGTCATAACGTATCTAATTATTTGATTATCGCCTTGAATTTTCAAAACGCGGGGCGAAGGTAGGAATAGCTTTTAAATCAACTGTTCTGACATATCAGAACAGTTATAGGTAGAATCATGTATTATTTAATAACTTTAACAATTAGCAGAATTACAAAAATGAAAAAGTACTCTCATGTAGCACTCGGTCTTTTCATCGCCGAGCAGTTTAAGAAAGCAGGTGTGAAGATAGCTCCCATGTGCGCTGAAATAGGTTTGGGCAAAGCTGTCTACTATGCAAAGGTTATAAAAGGGGAGACGTTCGTTTAAGCCATTTCACCCGTCTTTTGGCTTACTTCTATGACTGTCATACCAAAGAGGAATTTCGAGCCAAAGTAATTGAATGGGTCGACCGTTATATTGATTATCGTGAGAAACACGGGTGATGGGAAAGAAATTTAATCAATTGATAATAAAATAATGCAGGAAGTCCAACGTTTCAATAAAGTCCTAAAATCTTTTGTCCTTCTAGGGGACATCATCTTATTGAACTTGCTGTTATGGATGTTTACTTCGATCTGGGAAAACCGGTCTCTATTTGAGTATTCAATGCCTCTTCTCCAGAACATGGCTCTGATGACTTTATGTTATCTGGTTTGCAACATCCGTTCAGGAGTGATCCTTCATCGTCCGGTGGTCCGCCCGGAACAAATTATGCTTCGGGTGGCCCGGAATATGATTCCTTTTGTATTGATAGTCTTTGGGCTTTCATATATATTCCATTTTGAATGTGTCAATCTGCGTCAGTTGGGGGTATTTTATATAGTTCTCATTATCGTTATCATTTCCTATCGTCTGACGTTCCGATCTATTCTGGAGCTTTATCGCAAAAGTGGGAAAAATGTCCGAAAGGTAGTGCTGGTGGGTAGCCATGAAAATATGCAGGAACTTTATCATTCCATGACGGATGATCCGACATCCGGATATTGTGTACTGGGGTATTTTGAAGATTTCCCATCAGACCGCTATCCTATGAATATAGCTTATTTGGGACAGCCGTGTGAAGCTGTTGATTATTTGACTCGTAATGCGGGAAAGGTGGATCAGCTTTATTGTAGCCTTCCTTCCGCCCGTAGTGCTGAAATTGTGCCGATTATCAACTATTGTGAGAATCATCTGATTCGTTTCTTTAGCGTTCCCAATGTCCGGAACTATCTGAAACGGAGAATGTATTTTGAAATGTTAGGTAATGTCCCGGTACTTTCTATCCGTCGTGAGCCACTTGAGTTGTTGGAGAACCGTATTATGAAACGTGGCTTTGATATTATTTGCTCGCTACTATTCCTTTGTACCCTTTTCCCGATTATATACATCATTGTGGGACTGGCTATAAAGATAAGTTCACCTGGACCTGTCTTTTTCAAACAGAAACGAAGCGGGGAGGATGGTCGTGAATTCTGGTGCTATAAGTTTCGTTCAATGCGGGTAAATGCTCAATGTGATACATTACAAGCTACAGAACATGATCCTCGTAAAACCCGAATCGGTGATCTGATTCGTAAGACGAATGTGGATGAACTTCCTCAATTTATTAATGTATTGAAAGGGGATATGTCTTTAGTGGGTCCCCGTCCGCACATGTTGAAGCACACAGAAGAATATTCTCATTTAATAAATAAATATATGGTTCGTCATTTTGTAAAGCCTGGTATTACAGGTTGGGCACAAGTGACAGGTTTCCGTGGAGAAACGAAGGAGCTTTGGCAGATGGAAGGACGTGTGCAACGTGACATCTGGTATATTGAGCATTGGACGTTTCTTTTGGATTTATATATCATGTATAAGACTGTGTATAATGTAATCCGTGGGGATAAAGAGGCTTATTAGGTGAGGAATTGGAAATTGAATAAAGATTAAATCAATAGTTGTAAAATTACATGAGTAGGTGGTTATGAGAAAATTGAAACGATTGACTTTGGGTGCGTTACTTGCTTTTTTGCTGGTATCTTGCCAATCATATAAGAAAGTGCCTTATTTGCAGGATACGGCTTTTGTGAATGATACAGAACAGAGTGTTCGTCAGACAGGTGTGAAGGTTATGCCCAAGGATTTGTTGACGATTGCCGTATCTTGTTCTACTCCGGAACTGGCTGCACCTTTCAATCTGGTAAATTCGGGTACTGCTAATGGAACAGAGGGAAAGATGGTAGGACAAGGAAACGCGTCATCTGCTCTGCAGCAATATTTGGTAGATAATCAGGGGAATATCAACTTTCCGGTGTTGGGCGAGATTCATGTAGGTGGATTGACTAAACTGGAGATAGAAAATCTGATTATAGATAAGTTGAAGGTTTATTTGAAAGAAGCACCGCTTGTAACTGTGCGTATTGTTAATTATCGGATTTCAGTGTTGGGTGAGGTCGCTAGTCCGGGTAGTTTTGTGGTTTCTAACGAGAAGATTAATTTGTTGGAAGCGCTCGCCATGGCAGGTGATTTGACTATTTATGGTATGCGTGATAATGTGAAATTAATCCGGACAGGACAAGATAACAAGCAGGAAATTATTACTATGGACTTGAATAAGGCTGAAACGGTACTGTCTCCTTATTATCAGTTACAGCAGAATGATATAATTTATGTGACACCTAATAAGACTAAGGCGAAGAATTCGGATATTGGGGCCAGTACCAGTCTGTGGTTCTCCGGCATTTCAATTTTGATGTCAATAACCAATTTATTAATAACTATATTACGATAAAATTAATAAAATAATTGATCAACAATGAAAGAAAACCCGTACGAAAATAATATGAATGAACAGGATGAGGAGAAAATCAATTATCAGGAACTTCTTTTCAGATATATAATTCATTGGCCTTGGTTTGTCGCTTCTGTTCTGGTCTGTCTGATAGGTGCCTGGGTGTATTTGCATTTTCAGACTCCCGTGTATCAAGTTTCCGCTTCCATCATGATTAAGGATGACAAGAAAGGCGGCGGTTCTACAGATTTGGAGAACTTGGGAATAGGTGGAGTAATTACTTCCACGCAAAGTATTGATAATGAAATAGAAGTCTTACGTTCAAAAACGATATTGAAAGAAGTGGTCAATAATCTGGAACTTTATATCACTTATTATGATGAGGATGAATTTCCGGAAAAAGAGTTATATCAGACTTCTCCAGTCATAGTAAACCTGACTGCCCAAGAAGCGGATAAATTGCCGGGTTCTGCTTTGCTTGCCATGAAATTGTCTCCTGAAGGCGTTCTGGATGTAAATCTGAAAGTCGGTTTGAATGAATATAATCAGCGTTTTGAAAAACTGCCTGCCGTCTTACCTACTGACGCGGGTACGTTTGGATTTGCGTTGAAAGATTCATTGTCAGGTGGTCAGATAGAGGGGTATAAAGGTGAACGGCATATCCGCGCAGTGGTCAGCCGGCCATTTGAAGTGGCAAAGGGATATCAGGGCGCGTTAAGTATAGCCCCGACTTCTAGGACTACTTCTGTTGCCGTGGTCTCATTGATGAATACGAATATACAACGTGCCCGTGACTTTATCAATAAGTTGATGGAGATGTATAACCGGAATACGAATAATGACAAGAATGAGGTGGCTGAAAAGACGAGGGAATTTATCAATGAGCGTATTAAAATTATAGACGAGGAACTGGGTAGTACGGAGGATAAGCTGGAAGCTTTTAAAAGAAACGCAGGCTTGACGGACATTAGCAGTGACGCTCAATTGGCCGTATCCGGAAATGCGGAATATGAGAAGAAACGTGTGGATAACGGAACACAGATAAATTTAGTTCGTGATCTTATTAAATACATCAATAATCCATTGAATGAGTATGAACTGTTGCCTGGTAATATTGGTTTGTCTGACGCTGGACTGACCACCCAGATAGGACGTTATAATGAATTGATAATCGAACGTAAGCGTTTGCTTCGTACTTCTACGGAGAGTAACCCGATGATTGTGAATCTGGATACAAGTATTCGTGCAATGAAGTCAAACGTGCAGGCTGCAATTAATGGAACTTTGCAGGGCTTGCTGATTGTCAAGGCTGATTTGGAGCGTGAGGCGGGCCGCTTCTCCCGTCGTATCAGTGACGCTCCGGGACAGGAACGGCAATATGTGAGTATTGCACGTCAGCAGGAAATCAAGGCAGGGCTTTATTTGATGCTTTTGCAGAAACGTGAAGAGAATGCTATTACATTAGCTGCTACTGCGAATAATGCCAAGATTATTGACGAACCAGTGGCGACAGGAGGACCGCTTTCTCCAAAACCTAACATGATTTATATGATTGCTCTGGTACTAGGAGTAGGTTTGCCTGTCGGTGTCATTTTTCTGATAGGTCTAACAAAATTCAAGATTGAAGGTCGTGGTGATGTGGAGAAATTAACAAGGTTACCTATTGTCGGTGATGTACCGTTAACCAACGAGAAAGCAGGTTCTATTGCTGTGTTTGAGAATCAAAATACTTTAATGAGTGAGACTTTCCGTCATATCCGTACTAACCTTCAGTTTATGCTTGAGAATGATCAGAAAGTAATTTTAGTGACTTCGACAGTTAGTGGTGAGGGCAAGTCTTTTATTTCTTCAAATCTTGCGATTAGTCTGTCTTTGTTAGGAAAGAGGGTAGTAATTGTAGGGCTTGATATTCGTAAACCCGGTTTGAATAAAATTTTTAATATCCCCCGAAAGGAGCAAGGAATTACTCAATACCTGTCAAATCCGGAGAAGAATCTAATGGATTTCGTTCAGCCTTCGGATGTTAGTAAGAATTTATATATTCTTCCTGGTGGAATAGTACCACCTAATCCTACGGAATTACTGGCTCGTGATGGTTTAGATAAAGCGATTGAAACATTGAAAAAGAACTTTGACTATATAATTTTGGATACTGCCCCTGCTGGTATGGTTACTGATACTTTGCTTGTAGGTCGTGTTGCTGACTTGTCTGTTTATGTATGTCGTGCTGATTATAGCCGAAAAGCAGAGTTTACCTTGATTAATGAGTTGGCTGCTGATAATAAACTTCCCAATATCTGTACTATTATTAATGGTCTTGATCTTAAAAAGAAGAAATATGGTTATTATTATGGTTACGGTAAATATGGTAAATACTATGGTTATGGTAAACGTTATGGCTATGGATACGGCTATGGAGAACATACGGTAAAGGAAGAATAAATACCTAAAATAGTAAGTACTCAACAATAATAATATATGAATATAGCAATTGTAGGCACAGGCTATGTTGGCTTGGTGTCCGGTACTTGTTTTGCAGAAATGGGTGCCACTGTGACTTGTGTTGACGTAGATACCGATAAAATCAGCAAGTTGAAAGCCGGTGAAATGCCTATTTATGAACCGGGGTTGGAAGAATTGGTAAAACGCAACGTTGGCTATGGGCGTCTTCACTTCACAACAGATTTGATTGAAGTTTTGGATGATGTGGAAGTAGTCTTTTCCGCAGTAGGAACTCCTCCTGACGAAGATGGTAGCGCCGATCTGAAGTATGTGCTTGCCGTAGCCCGCCAGTTTGGACAAAACATCAATAAATATACCATTCTGGTCACCAAATCCACTGTACCTGTAGGTACTGCTCAAAAGGTGAAGGCTGTCATTCAAGAGGAGTTGAACAAGCGTGGGGCAGATGTTCCTTTCGATGTAGCCAGTAACCCCGAATTCTTGAAAGAGGGTGCCGCTATCAAAGACTTTATGAGTCCTGATCGGGTGGTAGTTGGTGTTGAGAGTAAGAAAGCCGAAGAGGTGATGACCAAGCTTTATCAACCTTTCTTGCTCCAGAATTTCCGTGTAATCTTTATGGATATTCCTTCTGCCGAAATGACTAAGTATGCTGCCAATGCTATGCTGGCCACCCGTATCAGCTTTATGAACGATATAGCTAATTTGTGCGAGCGGGTAGGGGCTAACGTGGATCACGTGCGCAAAGGTATTGGGGCTGATGTACGTATCGGGCAAAAATTCCTTTATGCCGGTTGTGGATATGGCGGTAGCTGTTTCCCGAAAGATGTGAAAGCTTTGGTGCATACAGGTATCGACAACGGCTATCACATGGAGGTGATTGAAGCGGTGGAGCGTGTCAACGATCGTCAGAAGAGTATTGTTTATGATAAACTTATCCGTTTGATGGGTGATGTAAAAGGTAAAACTATCGCTATGTTAGGTTTAGCTTTTAAACCTGATACTGATGATATGCGTGAAGCTCCAGCTCTAGTAGTCATTGATAAGTTGCTGAAGGATGGTGCTATCGTGAAAGTGTTTGATCCCATCGCTATGCCTGAATGTAAACGTCGTATCGGTGATGTCGTGACTTATACTGAAAATCTCTATGACTGTGCCGATGGTGCTGATGCGTTGCTGTTGATGACTGAATGGCGACAATTCCGCCTGCCTACTTGGAACGTGATTCAGAAGGTGATGACTGATAAGTATATCGTAGATGGACGTAACATTTGGAATCGTGTGGAGCTGGAAGAAATGGGATTTAGTTATACACGGATTGGAGAGAAATAGAGTAAAATAATAGTGGATTAACAGTATTTCTAGCATTATACGTTTTCAAGGAATACTAATGATAGTGGGTGTTACGGTATGGAGAAGAATAGTAGAAAAGACAGTTTTGATGTTGTGAAATGTTTTGCGGCATTTTTTGTGGTGCAATTGCATACTATTCCTGCGACTGTGTGTCCGTTATTGAATGTAATTGCACGACTGGCTGTTCCTTTGTTTTTCTTAATCACGGGTTATTATTACACATCTATTGTAGAAAAAGGAAAATATGGAGTGCAACTGAAAAAGATCTTTTTGTTGGCTATTGCATCTTCTCTGTTTTATTGGATATACTATGGCTGTATGGCTCTAAAAAATAATGTGTTCTATCAATGGTTTATGGACACTTTTAATTCTGTATCGATACTGAATTGGGTGCTTATAAATGACACTCCAGGCATTGGGCATTTGTGGTATCTATATGCTATGCTTTATTCATTTATAGCTATTTATGTTATAGATAAATTGAAAATCAAAGTTAAATGGGTGATTCCTATTCTTTTTCTTATTGGATTATATGTTGGATGCAAAGGGTGGCCTTATTCATGGTATCGTAATTGGGCATTTATGGGCGTTCCTTATATCCTTTTGGGGCGTATAATATTTGAGTATAAAGAAATGTTAATATACAAACTGGGGGTAAAAATAGTTTACTTTATTCCTGCTGCTACTATCGGCCTGTTGGGTGAATATAAATTGTATGAAATAGTAGGTATGGATCCTATTCGTGATCATTATGTTTTTATAATATTGATGAGTGGAATTCTTTTTATTTTGGCATTACAATATCCTTATTTTGGCAAAGGAAGTGTTGTCGCAATAATAGGAAGGGAGTATTCTGCATTTATTTATATTCTACATATTTTCATTCTTAGAATATTGTCTTTCTATATAGATTTTTCTTCTTCATTAATGATAAGATTCCTATGCCCTATTATTGTATTTGTGTGTACAATTGTAGTTGCTACTTATATTATTAATATGTATAAATTGTTGTCGAAAAAGTGTGTAACTATTTAATATTGCTGAATTTTTATCTGCGTTCATGAATCAATCTACTGTATCAAATAATAAACTGCTAGTTAAAAATTCTTTGATGCTCTATCTTAGGATGTTCGTAAATATGGGAGTTAGCCTGTTTACGTCAAGACTAATTCTGAATGCTTTAGGAGAAACCGATTTTGGTATCTATAATGTAGTTGGTGGTATTGTAGTGATGTTTACATTCATTAATGGCTCTATGAATAGTTCTACTTCTCGTTTCTTGACTGTGAGTTTGGCAAAAGGAAATTCCCAAGAATTGAAGGCAACTTTTAGCTTTGCTGTTACTATTCATGCCATATTAGCTTTTATTATTTTACTCTTGGCAGAAACTTTTGGCTTATGGTTTTTTTACCATAAGATGATTATACCAGCAGAGAGGATGGATACAGCATTTATCTTATATCAGCTTTCTATAATAACTACGATGTTGTCTATAATGAGTGTGCCTTACAATTCTTCTATTATTTCACATGAGAAGATGAATGCTTTTGCTTATATTAGTATTTCGGATGTAGTCTTTAAATTGCTGATTGTGTATATTGTCATTTATTTGCCTTGGGATAAATTATTGCTTTATGCATTATTGCTGTTTATTACGCAGATAGTCAATCAACTCATTTATATCATATATTGTCAGGTACATTTTGAAGAGGCAAAATATAGTTTAACATGGAATAAAAAGCTATTTGTGGAAATGTGTGGCTTTGCAGGTTGGAACATGACTGGTAATTTCGCTTTTGTCTGTTATACGCAAGGTTTAAACTTGCTGATAAATATGTTTTTTGGTCCATCGGTGAATGCTGCCAGAGGAATTGCGATCCGAGTGCAAGGTATTATTTCTAATTTTGCATCCAATTTTCAAACAGCCATTCACCCACAAATAACAAAAAATTACGCAGTTGGGAATTATGAGTATATGCAAAAACTGATTTTTGCTGAATCAAAATTTTCATTATATTTACTTTTATTGTTGTCTTTGCCTGTACTTGTTGAAGCACAATTGATATTGAACTGGTGGCTTGTAAATGTACCGGAGAATACTGTTGTATTTTTGAGGATCATGTTGTTTACGACTTATATAGAGACCACAACTAATCCCCTTCTAGTGTCTGCTTTAGCAACTGGTAATGTTAAAAAATTGCAGCTGGTAATCTGTCCTCTATTATTATGTATTCTTCCTTTGTCTTATCTTTTTTTGAAGTTTGGAGCACCTGCTTATTCTGTCTTTATAGTAAATTTGCTTATTTTATTTCTCTCATTAATAATTCGAGTCTTTATGCTTAAACCTTTTATAGGTTTATCTCCCAAGCATTATTTTGTAGATGTTATCATTCGATGTATGGGCGTTGGAATTTTATCTTCTGTACTGCCAATTTCTTTTTACCTGATCGTAGAGCTACCATTTATTCGTTTTCTTACAGTGTGCTTATCGTCTGTACTATCTGTCATTACTATGGTATATTTTATTGGGATGAACCATCAAGAACGGTTATTTGCCAAGACAAAAATCAGAAATATGATAAAGAATAGAAATCTTCCAATAAAGAACTAATAGTTATGATTTCAATTGTTATTGCAGCATATAATGCGGCTCCTTTTATAGGTATTTGTATAAATAGTTGTCTGAGTCTGATGGAAGCAGAAGCGGAGATTATTGTTATAAATGACGGTAGTACAGATAATACTTTGACTATTTGCAATCAGATGGCTAGTCGGCACTCCAATATTTTTGTTTTCTCACAGGATAATCAAGGTGTTAGTGCAGCACGCAATGAAGGACTTTTGAGGGCCCATAATGAATGGGTTTTATTTATGGATGCTGATGATTGGTTAAATAAACGTGATATGGAATTTCTTATTACGAATTTGAGGCAGCTTGGTGAAGCTATTGATATTTGTACATTTGGTTATAATACAATTCTGCAGGATAAGATTATAGAGCATCGTGAACAGGATAGGGTGTGTGCACCAATAGAGATTTTAAATTCTGCATCATTTAAATTGGCAAGTTGGAATTATGTGTTTCGACGTACTCTATTGATAAATAATGATATAAATTTCCCTGAAGGTGTGATTTGTACAGAAGATCAAAACTTCAATATAAAAGCATTGTGTCAAGCCCGCGTAGTGCAATCTTTCAATTTGATAGTTTATAATTATAATTGTACAAATATATATTCTGCTTCACATAAGAAACACTCGGAGGCATGGATTAAGAGTCGGTTGCTTTCTGCTAACAATATATTATCTTATTGTATATTGCACGATGTGCCTTTACTTAATGTTTATGCTCAAGTAAAAAGGTTGTATGAATCTTATATGAATGATCTTACAACAGATATATCGGTGAAGGAAAGAGCAAGTTTCTTTATCTCTGAATATAATAAGACAGTTTCTTATTTGCCTGAAATAAAGAATATAAGAAAGTTTAGATTGTGCTATTATAACATGTGGTTGGGGCTTTTGCTTTTTAAAATTCATAAAATTATAGTTTACATAAAAAACAGATGAGTATGTGGTTATCAAAACTGAAAAGAGTATTTTCTAATATGCTGTATATTGATGAAATAATAGATGATATTGTTTCATATAAACTTAGATTCTTAAAGCTTGATGTATTTGCAAATATTAACAAATTGGGGGGGGGTAAATTTGCATCCTTTTGTAGATAGCCAAGGCTATACGCATACTGTGACGGTATCTTTAACTTCTTATGGTGATAGAGTATATTCTGTATGCTATGTAATATATAGCATTTTGATGCAATCCGTACAACCTAACAGAATAATACTATGGCTTTCTGAACAAGAATATAATGATGAAAATTTGCCACAATCATTGAAAGATTTGAGAAGTAGGGGGGTGGAAATAGCTTATTGTCCGGATTACCGTTCGTATAAGAAGATTATTCCTACTCTCCGGAAATATCCGGAAGATGTAATTATAACAATAGATGATGATGTGCTGTATGGACATGAAACTTTAGAATATTTGATTAATGCTTATTTACAGGAACCTGAATATATTTGGTTTATGAGTGGTAGTAAGATGGCCTTTGATAAAAATGGAAACATAAAACCTTATGTAACTTGGTATGATGAGCATTTGACGGCATTAGAATGTAATATTAAGAATTTTCCTACAGGGATTGGAGGTATCTTATATCCTCCTCATTCTTTGGCTGAAGAAGTGACTGACGAGACTTTATTTATGAAATTAGCTCCTACTGCCGATGATATTTGGTTGAAAGCAATGTCTTTAAAGCAAGGTACAAATTGCAGGCAAATAAAATTAAATAAGCCTGTAATGCGCTTCCATACTGGTATAAGGGAAGTGCAAACTAGTGCATTGTGTAAGGATAATATAGAAAAAAATCTGAATGATAAGGCTGTGCACGCTGTTTTTGATTATTTTGATTTGTGGAAACTGTTTAATTAGATAACTATTTTATGCATCTTTGTAATTTTACTTTCATTATTCCTCATAAAAATATACCCTCTTTATTACAGCGGTGTATTGACTCTATCCCTCAAAGGGAAGATGTGCATATCGTAGTAGTTGATGACAATAGTGATTCTTGTCAAGTGGATTTTAGCCATTTCCCGGGTCTTAATAATCCTTTTGTGGAGGTTATATTTACGAAAGAAGGATATGGAGCAGGTTATGCTCGTAATGTAGGGTTAAAACAAGTACAGAGTAAATGGGTTTTATTTGCAGATGCTGATGATTTTTTTACACCAGAATTGAATGTCTTTTTGGATAAATATAAAGATTCTACTGCAGATGTAGTTTTTATTACTAATAATACGATTGATTGTGATACATTCATTCCACAAAATCAAGATTTAAAAGTGGCGGAATTAGCTAAAGAGTGTAATCATGAAAATGAATTTGATCCTTTAAGATACAAGTCTCAACCTCCATGGACAAAAATGGTGAAGATGTCGTTAATAAATCAGTATCATATCATGTTCGATGAGACACCTGCTTCAAATGATGTATGGTATAGTGTACAAGTTGGATTTTATGCGCGAAAAATAGAAATTTCTAAAGAAATAGTATATACAAGAACAATTAGACAGGGATCTTTGCAATATTCTCTTGATAAGGAGAGGCTGTTAGCTCGTTTGAAGGTAGGATATAAAGTTAATACTTTCTTAAGGAATCATGGAAAAATTAAATATTATAATGAGATATGGGGGTATTTATTAGATCTTCGCAAAATTAGCTATCCATTGTTTTTTATACAGTTTTTTAAATATATATATAAGACCCCTTTTTTCATTGTAAAAAAACATTTGAAATACAAATTCTTAAAACTTTTCAGATGAATAGTATATTTTATCGTTTAAAGAGGAAAATACGAAAAATGTTTTGTTCGAAACTAGTGTATATGTTTTGGGAGGATAATGAGTCTCTTCGTAGTCATGTAGGTAATTATTATACTAGAACATGCAAAGTAGTTGGTGAGTTTTCTGCTCCTTGTTTGATTATGATGGTAGATGGTCGTTTCCCACATGGTGGTTTGGCGGATAGATTGCGTGGATGTATTAATCTGTATAAGTTTGCAAAAGAAAGGGGGATGGATTTTAGAATTTATTGGAAATCTCCTTTTGATATTCATGAATACTTAACTTGCAATGAATATGATTGGAAAATAGATCAAGATGAAATATCTTATTTTATGGGTGATTCTTTCCCTGTTACTTTGGGCAGTTATTATAAGCAATATTCCTTATCTGAAGCAAAAGAAGCGGAGTTTCAATATCAAAAGATGAATGAAATTATAGATTCCCATCCACATATAAAACAGTTTCATTTTTATACTAATGCTCACTTTGTAGATGATAAGGAATATGCCGAATTATTTAAAGAACTTTTTGTTCCTTCCGAAGGACTCCAAGAAAAGATTTCTTTTTATAGCAAGGTACATAATTATTCTCCATATCTTTCAATGGCTTTTAGATTTAGGCAATTATTAGGTGATTTTGAGGATGCGTCTGGTGGAGAAGTATTGTCAGTGGCAGAACGGAAACAATACATTGAGGATAGTTTGCATCTTATAGATAAGGTTTATGAAGAAAATAATGGTGAGCAAATGATATTTGTGACTTCTGATAGTAAAGACTTTATCAAAGCCGCTAGTGAAAAATCGTATGTATTTACTGTTTCCGGTGAAATAGTGCATATTGATAAACAGTGTACATTAGTAAAAACAGATTATAGTAAAGAGTTTCTTGATATGTTGATGCTAGCACGGAGTAGTTTTATTTATGTATGCAAAAAAGAGCGTATGTTTACGCCTGGATTTTCGTTAAATGCTGCTAAATTGGGGGGGGGTAATGTTTAAAATAATTAAATATTAAACTGTCGTAATAGTATAACTAGATAAGTATTAACACTGAAGCTAAAACAAGGCTAGCATGAATGACTTTAAACATTTTATCCTAACTCGTTTCAATATACCTTTCATTCGTAAAGATAGTGTAGACTTTCTATTTTCTGATTCCTATTTGAATGAACGTTATTCTATATTTGAGAATACATGTTTCTCTTCAATGTGTAATCAAAAAAATAAAGATTTTATATGGTTGGTATTTTTTGATAAAAGAACGCCCAAGTCTTTTGTACATCGGAATGAACAATTACAGAAGTTGTGCAAAAATTTTAAGCCAATTTATGTTGATATGAATTATATAGCCAATTTAGCAATTGAATCGTCTTATGTAATATACGCTAATGAGATTGCTCCTGTTAATGAGAATGATTATGGTGTAATGATGGGGCGAGTATGGTTGGCTGAATACTACAATTTGCTGATTCGTTCGTATTGTGAAGATTCTATAGAATATGTGATAACAACCCGTATTGATAACGATGATTGTTTTGAGTGTGATATGGTAGAGGCTGTAAAGAAGTATGCAACAATCGATACGGTTGATCATATTTTAAGTTTTGATATGGGGATACAGTATTTTAATAATACGTGTATAGCTCAACGCTTTTATTATCCTAATAATCATTTTACATCGATGCTCGAAAAGCTGGATAAACCCTTGCGAACTGTATTTTATTGGGATCATTTCTTTGTAGAGGAATTTATGCCTGTAATTCATATTTCAGAAAAGCCACTGTGGCTCGAAATATTACATAACTCGAATGCGATAAATACTATAAAATTGAATCGTAAAAATAGTTTGTATTTGTCGGGGCTTGATTTGCATCCTTTTGGCATTGATCTCAAATATTCATCGATAAAGATTCTTGTTTCGTTGTTAATAAATCCTAGACTCTATTTATATCCGTGGATTAAGTATATTTTACATCTCGCTGCACTAAAAAAGTTTCTGAAAAAGTGATGAGTGTTCCTTTTATTTCAATTATAGTACCAGTATATAATGTTGCTCAATTTTTATCGATAACATTGGATAGTATTCTGAATCAGCAGTATATTAATTATGAAATTATTCTGATCAATGATGGATCAACTGATGAAAGTGCGGAGATAGCACAGCGATATGCTTCTAATGATCAACGTATAGTTTTTATAGATAAGTGCAATGAAGGTGTTGCTACAACACGTAATAAGGGGTTAGAAGTAAGTAGAGGGAATTATATCATGTTCTTGGATGCGGATGACATAATATATCCTAACACACTAGATAAAATAGCTGCAATGCTTCGAACAACAAATGCCGATTTATTGAGATTTGAGCATCAGACTATAGATGAAGAAGGAAATGAACTGTATCCAAATTACAATATAAGAAGGCGTAAGAAATATGTTGGTTGTGAATTGGACGCGGCTACTTTCATGAACAAAATTTTATTAAATGAGTACTATATGTGTCTCAATATCTTTAAATCCTCGCTTATTAAATCTCATCATATTTCATTTTTACCAGATTGTACTTATAATGAGGATACACTATTTATATTGAAAAGTTTATTATATAGCAAGAAAAACTTTTATATTCCAATCAAGGTGTATGGGTATAGGAAATATAGTGAAGCTGTGACTGCTAAGTTTTCAATGGAGAATTATGAGGATGTGAAACTAGTGTTTACTGAAATTATTCAAATGTCTGAAAACATAACTAATAATTTGAGGACTTCCTTTAAGACTGTTGCAGAAAGTCTTGCCATTCATCTTTATTTGGAGAAGTCTAATATGAATGTTCTTGATGGTGATCTAGAGGCTATTATATGTCAATGTACAAATAGGCCGGTTATGGTGGAATGGAAATATATCTCT